>Ga0222712_10000039_pt1 | contig 175333 bp, 192 predicted proteins | sample C33_657DmetaG_FD_165043 | JGI IMG/M metagenome (GOLD analysis project Ga0222712, IMG submission 165043) | Estuarine water microbial communities from San Francisco Bay, California, United States - C33_657D | ecosystem: Environmental > Aquatic > Marine > Unclassified | place: USA: California...
AGATCATGATCGAAGCCTGGAGACGGCACTACAATACCGTCAGGCCGCACTCATCGTTGGGATACCGACCACCGGCACCGCAGGCCACAGTCTGGCCGCCAGATCAGCCGGCTAGCAACGGGATGGTGCAAATGATGCCCTTAAACTAACATACCAACTGGGCCACTCAGTGGGGGCCGGTCAGGTGGACCGGGTGTTCGAAATCCGCGCCGGCGTCTGCCAGGACCTGGCGCATGTCGGCATCGCGGCGATGCGCTCCATCGGCCTGCCTGCCCGTTATGTCTCGGGCTATCTGCTGACCCAGCCGCCGCCGGGCATGACGCGCATGCTGGGCGCGGATGCCAGCCATGCATGGTTTAGCGTATGGGCGCCGCCTTTCGGCTGGGTCGATCTGGACCCCACCAACAATGTTCTGGTCAGCGAAACCCATGTCACCGCGTCCTGGGGCCGCGATTATGGCGATGTTGCGCCGGTGGGCGGGATTATCCTGGGCGGCCATGACCATGTCGTGGATGTGGGCGTCGACGTGATACCGGTTGATCAGGTTGCCCCTTAGGGCCTGCCGCGATAAAGCAGGGCCGCATTTTTGCGAGCCCCTATGACGCCGACCCTGATCCTCGCCATTGCGCTGGCCGCTTCGTGCGCCACCATGATCGGTGGCGTGATGGCGCTGAAGCTGGCCGACAAGCTGCCGCTGGTGATGGCCTTCAGCGCGGGTGCGGTGATCGGCGTGGCGTTTTTCGATCTGGCGCCCGAAGCGCTGGAAGCGGGCGCCGGCATCTATCATCCCGGCACGCTGCTGGCGATCGCGGCGCTGGGCTTCTTCCTATACACGTTGCTGGACCGCACCGTGGCGCGGCACGATTGCGAGGGCCAGGTCAATCCGGCGCGCGGCATGGTCGGCGCCGCCAGCTTCTCGGCCCACAGCGTGATGGACGGCTTTGCGATGGGCATCGCCTTCCAGTATTCCCACGAGGTCGGATTGATCGTGGCCGCCGCCGTGCTGGCGCATGATTTCGCCGACGGCCTCAACACAGTGAATGTGGTGATGCGCAATGGTGGCACGCGGCGCTTTGCGCTGCGCTGGCTGGCGGTGGATGCCAGCGCGCCGATGCTGGGCGCCATCGCCAGCCTTTTCGTGCGCCCCGATCCGGGCGTGCTGGCGGTTTTGCTGGCGCTGTTCTGCGGCTTCTTCCTGCATATCGGCGCCAGCGGCTTGCTGCCCGAAAGCCACCGCGCCAGACCGCGTGCCTCCACCACCGTTGCAACGCTGGCGGGCGCGGGCTTTCTCTACCTTGTGACGGCGCTCGTTCACTAGTGACGCAAGCGCAGGTCCGCCTCCCCCTTTAGCGCGAAGCGCGGCAAGGGGGAGGTGATTTCAGCGTGCGAGGCGCAGCGCGCCGAGCGAAAGCTGAAATCGGAGGGGGATCACTTAATCTCGGTAAGAAGCGGTTTTCCCGCGAAATGCGCATCCAGATTGTCCAGCACAAGCTGGCTCATGGCGCGGCGGGTTTCATGGGTGGCGCTGCCGACATGGGGCTGCAACACCACATTGTCCATGGCGAAGAAGTCCGCCGGCACGGTCGGCTCGTTGACGAACACGTCCAGGCCCGCACCGCCGACCTTGCCGGCTTTCAGCGCATCCAGCAGTGCGTCTTCGTCCACCACCGCGCCGCGCGCGACATTGACCAGAATGCCTGTGGGACCGAGCGCTTCGATCACCGCCTTGCTGACGATCTTCTGGGTCTGGGGCGTCGAGGGGATGATCACGATCAGGAAATCGCTGTCCTTGGCCAGTTCCACCAGGTCGGGATAGTACTTCCAGCTTACGTCCTTCACGGGATTGCGGCTGTGATAGGAAACCGTGTTGTTCATCGCTTCGGCGCGCTTGCCGATTTCCTTGCCGATGCGGCCCATGCCCAGAATGCCGACGCGCTTGCCGCTGGCCTTTTGCGCCAGCGGATAGTCGCCTTCCTTGTCCCAGCGCCCGGCGCGTACATATCTGTCCGACGCCACCAGGCGGCGCGCGGTCATGATCATCAGGCCGATGGCGAGGTCGGCGACATCGTCGTTCAGCACGTCGGGCGTGTTGGTGACGGGGATGCCCTTGGAACGGGCATACTCCACCGGGATGCCGTCATAGCCGACACTGGCCGAGGCGATGATCTCCAGTTTGGGCATGCGGTCGATCATCTCCGGCGGCGGGCCGGAATGACCGTTGGTGACGGCGCCGCGCACGATGCCACACACCTTTTCAAAATCGGCCTTGCTGTGAAGCTTGTACTTGGCCGCCAGTTCCTTTTGGACTTCGGGACGCAGTTGCACCAGTTGCAAAATATCGATCATGTTCTCTTCTCTTACGGGGCTTCCGCCATGGCTTTCATATTGTCGAGGGCTTCGCTGAAGCGCTTGGTGCGCGCTTCGCGGTTTTCGATCTTGGCCTGCGCCGTGCCCAGCGGCGCCTGATCATACAGCAGGGTGTAGACGATCTTGGTCTTGCGGCCGCGGTCCAGCGGCTCCACCGCCAGCGTGCCGTGATAATAGATCGGCGAGCCGGGCTGAATGTCCGACGGCTGCTGGCCATAAGTGTATGAATAGGGCGTCTGGGCCACGATGATCTCGTCGGTCTTGCCGTTCAGCCGGCGATTGGTACCGACGCTGAGCTGGTTGCCGGAGGTGATCTGGCAGGTGACTTTCAGCCAGGTGGCGATGGCGCAATAGGGCCCGATCTTGGCCCAGGTCTGATCGGGCGTGCGATCGACCACCTTTTCCAGCAGGATCACATTCCATTCCGGCGCGGCCTGCGCCGTGCCACACATTCCCGACAGGAATGTCAGCGCGATTGCTGCGCCTGCGAACGTCCTCACCTTCATCTATCGTCCCCTTCGCTTCCCGCACCCTTTGATCTTGTGATAAAACGCATGCGCGCCGCGCGCAACAACACATAAGCGGCGGGGGTCTTGCGCATGCACCGCATTCTGTTTCCGGCGACGCTGATCCTGATTGCCGGTTGTCTTGGGGCTGGCGCCAAAGACCTGAAAATCCTGACGGGCGCGGGCATGTCGATGCCGGTGCGCCAGATGGCGCAGGAGTTCGCGGCCCGCACCGGGACCAAGGTGGATGTGGTCAGCGACACCGCCGGCGGGGTGCAGAAGCGCGTCGAATCCGGCGAGACGTTCGATCTGGTGATCGCCACCACCACCGTGATGGACAATCTGGCCAAAAGCGGAAAAGTCGCCGGCGCGCACAGCCACCTGGCCCGCATGGTCGCCGGCATTGGCGCGCGCAAGGGCGCGGCCAAGCCCGATATCGCCAGCGCCGAGGCGGTGAAAACCACGCTGCTGGCAGCGAAAAATATCTCTTACGTCGATCCTGCGTCCGGCGGCATTACCGGCGTGTTTTTCCTGTCGCAGGCCGAAAAGCTGGGCATCGGCGATGCGGTGCGCGCCAAGGCGGTGCTGGCCAAGAACGGCACCGGCGTGGCGGCCGCCGTCGCCGACGGATCTGCGCAATATGGCGTCACGCTGGTCAGCGAAATGCTGCCCAATCCGGGCGTGGCGGTCTGGCCCCTGCCGGACGCTCTGCAGATGACCACCATCTATGCCGCCGCTGTCGCGACCGATGCGCAAAACGCAATGGACGCGGCGGCGATGCTGACCGACCTTCGTGGCCCAAAGGGGCGCGATGCAAACCTGAAAGCCGGCCTGCAGCCGGTTTCACAACAATAATAGAGGGAGACGTTTCCATGGATCGCAGAAAGTTCTTTTCCGTCACGGGCGCTGGTGCCGCAGCGGCAGCGGCCGGCAGCATTCCGGGCGCCGAGGCGCAACAGTGGCGCAAGGGCGCGGGCGCCTGCGCCAGCGGCAAGCTGCCGCCGCTAAAGGCCAAGCTGGGCCATCAGTTCGGCACGCTGACCGAGCGCAGCGCCTCCTGGGTGGCGCGCTATGGCGTGGATGCGATCTGCACCAGCCCGGTGATCACCGATCCCACCCGCCTGTATCCGACGCCCGCCGAGATGCGCACGATGCTGGACCTGGCGGCCAAGTGGAAGCTGAACGTCGAGATGGTGGACAGCGTGCTGCTGCAGTCCTCCCATATCGACCGCGAAAAGAACCCGTCGATCATGCTGGGCCAGAGCCCGCAGCGCGACCGCGATATCGAAGCCTTCCAGAACCATATCCGCACCTGCGCCGCCACCGGCATCAAGACCATCAAGTACAATATGAGCCTGCTCGGCGTAGTGCGCACGAACCGCGTTCCGGGCCGCGGCGACACGCTGCATGACCGCTGGAACGCCAAGGAATCGCTGGCCAAGAACCCGCCGCTGACCCGCGCCGGCGTAGTGAGCCCCGACGCCTTCTGGGAACGCATCGATTACTTCCTGCAGCGCGTGGTGCCGGTCGCCAACGAGAACAAAGTGCGCATCGCCTGCCATCCGCAGGATCCGGGCACGCCGCCGGAAGGCTATCAGGGCATTCACAACGTGCTGGGCACCATCGACGGCATGAGGCGCTTCATCACCATGTATGAAAGCCCGTATCACGGCTTCAATTTCTGCCAGGGCACGGTGTCGGAGAACCTCGCCAACCCCCGCGCCGAACTGTTCGACGTGATCCGCTATTTCGGCAGCCGCAAGAAGATCTTCAATGTCCATTTCCGCAACATTCGGGGCGTGCGCGACGACTTCACCGCCGAAATGTTCCCGGACGAAGGTGATATCGATTTCGTGCAGGCGCTGAAAGTCTATCGCGAGATCGGCTATGAAGACATGCTGATGCCCGACCATGTGCCGGTGGTGGTGCCGAGCGATCCTAACGCGCAGCGGGAGAACTTCCCCTTCGCCTTCGGCTATATCCGCGGGCTGATGCAGGCGGAACGTTCGATCACCTGATCATTCGCGGCTTACAAGGAAAAAGGCGCGGGGATATCCCGCGCCTTTTTTATCTGTACCGGCATTACGGTTCCACGCGTTCGACCTTGCCGATCAGCAGGATGTAGGACAGCGCGCCCAGGATCGCGACCACCGCCACATAGGTCAGGCCAGGCGCGAAATTGCCGCCCTGCGCCAGGTAACCGATCACCAGCGGCGTGGCGATGCCCGACAGGTTGGAGATGAAGTTGAAGGTGCCACCCGTCAGCCCGATCAGGTTGCGCGGCGCGATCGACGAGATCAGCGACCAGCCGATGCTGGCCAGCCCGTTGCCGAAAAAGGCCAGCGACATGAAGGCGATCACCAGTTCCGGCGAGTCGACGTAATTGGCGCCGATGATGCTGCTGGACAGCAGCAACCCGCAGATGATGGGCGTCTTGCGCGCCACGCCCAGGCTGGCGCCGCTGCGCAGGATGCGGTCGGACACGATGCCCGACAGCAGCACGCCCACGAAGGCCGCCAAGAACGGGATCGAGGCGTACAGCCCGGTCTTCACAAAGCTGAGACCGCGGAACTCCACCAGATAGGTGGGAAACCAGGTGAGGAAGAACCACTGGCATGAGGTCACCGCGAACTGGCCCAGATAGACGCCCCACAGCTTGCGGTACTTCAGCACGGTGCTGAATTCGGTCCAGGTGACCTTTGTCTTTTCCTTGCGCGATTGCGCGCTGCCCAGGTCAACCAGCGCCCCGCCGGCTTCGATCTCGGCGAGTTCGGCGGCGTTGGCGCGGGTGGATTCGCGCGGGGAGCGATAGGCCCAGAGCCAGATAAAGCCCCAGACGATGCCGCCAATGCCGGTGGTGTAGAACACCGCCCGCCAGCCGTAATGCGATTGCAGCAACAGCAGCAGTGGCGTCAGGAAGGCCAGGCCGACAAACTGGCCGGAGGTATAGAAGCCGATGGCGCCCGCGCGCTCGCGGTCGGGAAACCAACTGCTGACCACCATATTGTTGATCATGTAGGACGGGGCTTCCAGCACACCGATCAGCAGGCGCAGGGCAATCAGCATCACGATGCCGCTGACCACGCCCAGCATCACCGTGGCGATCGACCACAGGATCAGGATGATGGGATAGAGGTAGCGCGGCGCGATGCGGTCGACCAGCCAGCCGCCGGGTATCTGGCAGAAGGCATAGGTCCAGCCGAAGGCCGACAACAGCCAGCCCATGTGAATGGTGTCGATGCCCAGCTCGCTGCGCATGGCGGGCGCGGTGATGGACAGGTTGCTGCGGTCCAGAAAGGTGATGACCACGCTGACGAAGATCATCAGCATTATGACATACCGCGCGCGCGTCGGCTTTTCCGTCATCGTCATCTTACCACTCCGCGAATGATCCATCTTCGTGACGCCAGACCGGCTGGCGCCAGCGATGGCCCTGGGCCGCGCCACGCGCAACCGCATCTTCGTTGATTTCGATGCCCAGGCCCGGCCCGCCGGGAATGGTGACAAAGCCATCGGCATAGGCGAACACGGCGGGATTGGTCACATAATCCAGCAAGTCGTTGGTCTTGTTGTAATGGATGCCCAGGCTTTGTTCCTGGATCACCGCATTGACGCAGACCGCGTCCAGTTGCAGGCACGCCGCCAGGGCGATCGGCCCCAGCGGGCAATGCAGCGCCAGCGCCACATCGTAAGCCTCCGCCATGGCGGCGATCTTCTTGGTCTCGGTGATGCCGCCGGCGTGGGAGGGATCGGGCTGGATGATGTCGACCAGCCCGTCGGTCAGCACAGTCTTGAAATCCCAGCGCGAGAACAGCCGCTCGCCCAGCGCAATGGGCGTGGCGGTGTGGTTGGCGATTTCGCGCAGGGCTTCGACATGCTCGCTCAGCACCGGCTCCTCGATGAACATCAGCGCATAGGGATCAAGCTCCTTGGCCAGTACCTTGGCCATGGGCCGGTGCAGGCGGCCATGAAAGTCCACCGCGATGCCGAATTCCGGCCCCATCGCCTCGCGCAGCGCGCCGACCCGTTCCAGCACCGCATCGATCTTGGCGTTGCTGTCGATCCAGGCCATTTCCTCGGTCGCCAGCATCTTGATGGCGGTGAAGCCCCGCGCGGCCACCTCTTTGGCACCGGCCACGATATCGTCCGGCCGGTCGCCGCCGATCCAGGAATAGACGCGCATCTTGCTGCGCACCGGACCACCCAGCAGCGCATGCACCGGCTGGCCCATTACCTTGCCCTTGATGTCCCACAGCGCCTGGTCGATGCCCGCCAGCGCGCTCATGTGAAGGGCGCCGCCACGGTAGAAGCCGCCGCGATACAGCACGGTCCAGTGATCTTCGATGGCGGACGGGTCTTTGCCGACCAGGTAGTCGGCCAGCTCGGCGACGCAGGCGGCAACGGTCTGCGCACGCCCTTCCACCACCGGCTCGCCCCAGCCAGTTACCCCGGCATCTGTTTCCACTTTCAGGAACAGCCAGCGCGGCGGCACCACATAGGTGGTGAGTTTGGTAATCTTCATAAAGCCGCCCCGAAACCCCAGGCTTTTCGCGCCTTTTGCGTGAGAGTGACGGCGTTTTGGGACATGCGCAAGCTTGTCGCAGGACAATCTGCGCGGATGAAACACCCCTGTGCGGCACTATACTGGGCGCATGAGCGAGCATACGGACGTTGATCTGAAAACCGCCAGCCTTCGCGCCCTGAAGGGCTGCTGCCCCGCCTGCGGGGAAGGCAAACTGTTCCGCACCTATCTCAAGCAGGTCGACAATTGCGCGTCCTGCGGCGAGGCCTTCGGCCAGATCCGCGCCGATGACGCGGCCCCCTGGGCGACCATCATCTTGGTGGGCCATGTCTTCCTGCCCTTCGCCTTCATGGTCGATGTCGACTTCCTGCCCATGTGGGTGGTGGTGACCATGTGGTCGGCGTTGTTCGCCGCCCTGTCGCTGGCAGTGCTGCCGCGCGCCAAGGCGCTGTTCATCGCCATCCTGTGGCAGACACGCGCCCCCGGCTACCAGCCGGTCGAACTGGTCTGAAACGCGGGTGGCCTGTCGGCTGCCCGTTGTGACGGTTCTGTTACATTTCGATGTCAGGCTGCCGCCGAATAAGAGGCGAGCCATGCGCAAACACATTCTTCTGGCGGCTTTGACCGTGAGCGCCGTGAGCCCTGCCATGGCGGGGCCGCGCGAGGACAGCGATGCGGGCATTGCGCGATGCGCAAGCCTTGGCGATGACCGCGCCTATCTGAATTGCATCTATGGCGCGGTGCAGCCCTTGCGCGCCCGGTTGGGCCTGCCGCCTGCGCCCGAAGCGCAGATTCGCGCCGTGCCGCCTGTCGCGGCAGCGTCAGCGCCCATATCTCCTCGCCCGGCTGCTGCACCCAGCGCTGCGTCATCACGCGTGCCCAGCGAAGCCGCCTTTGCCGGCGGGATGCGCGAGCGCATGGACAATTTCACGTTTGGCCGGGGCGGGTTGTTCCGCCTCATGCTGGAGAATGGCGAAATGTATCGCCAGGATCCCAATGATGCGCCGCGCGCAAAGTGGTCCGGCCGGGGTTCGGATTACCAGGTGTTCGTGATCAAGCAGGGGCCGCGAAACGCCGTGATGAAAGTGGCGGGCGATCCCAATGTCTACCGGATGCAGAAGATCAACTAGAGCGCAGACGGCTTTTCGTATTCCGCCGCCAGGATGCGGTAGGCGCGCGAATACATCGCCGCGATGGTCACCACCAGGCCGATAAAGGCGGCGATGATGAAGGTCAGCGCCATGCCGCGGCCATCGCCGGTGCCGAACCAGCCGCCGATCAGCTCCACGCCCGCGCCGGTGGTCATGAAGGGGATCAGCACGAACTGGGTCAGCGGCCCGATCAGGAAAGCGGTGATGGGCGAGGCCGCATTTTCGATGCTTTGCGCAAAGCCGATCACCCGGCCTTGGCGTTCCAGCGGAACCACCTTCTGCACGATGGTGTGCTCGGTGGCCTCGGCGAAAGGCACCGACAGCGTCCACACCAGAATGCCCGCCGCCATGAGCAGGATGGACGGCTGCAGCGGAAAGATCAGCGTCGCCGCCCACATGATGATGTTCACCTGGAACAGCGTCTTCAGCGGCCTGGAGCCCAAGCCATAGCGCGTAATGTAAAGCCCGGCGGCGATGAAGCCCAGGCTCAACACACCCCACAGCGCGCCCCAGGCCTGCACCGACATCAGCGACAGGCCATACGGGTCCATCAGCGCCATGAAGATGCCGCCCAGGAAATTGTTGAAGGTGGTGAAGAAGATCAGCCCGAACAGGCCCGGAATGCCCGCCACTATCCGCATGGTGCCGCGCACGTCGAGCTTTTTGGGATTCTCGTGGCCATGCGCGATTTCCGGCTCCGGCACTTTCACAAAGGCCAGATGGATCAGCGCCGCGATGGTGATGACCGCGCTCGCCACCACGATGGCAAAGATGCCCAGATAGGCCAGCGCGAAGCCCGAGGCGATGCCCGCACCCGACGACGACAGCCCCATGATCATGCCGCTGACGCCGTTGGCCCGGTCGCGCATCCCTTCGGGCACCAGGATGGTCACGGTGATGGGCAACGCGATGGTGCGGATGTTGCTCATTATCACCCCGACCAGGATGATGCTGACGAAACTCCACAGCCACAGGCTGGACGCGGCCTTGAACGCGCCCGCCGGCGCGGCGAGATAGATCAGGGCGGCGGCGGTGAAGAACACCAGCGTGACGCTGCTGGAAAACAGCATCGCGTGTTTCTTCTTGTGGTGATCGACAATGCCGCCGAACAGGAAGCTGGAGATCGTCGCGATCACCATATAGGCGCCGGCGATGATCGAGCTGGCCAGCAGCGAGCGGGTTTCCAGATAGACCCAGAACACCAGCGCAAACCACAAAAAGAAGTTCGCCAGCGTGGTCAGCAGCGCATTGGCGGCAATGTGGTAGAAGGTACGCATCGGGTTTCTGTGGAGCTCGCATTAAAAAGCCCGCGGCTACCCGCGGGCTTTTTAATGGTGCCGCCTGCCAGACTCGAACTGGCGACCCCCGCATTACGAATGCGATGCTCTACCGACTGAGCTAAGGCGGCTTCCGGGTTGACCGGAGGAGCGGGAAACTACTGATCCCGCCCCCCCGGCGCAACGCCTAAAGCTACCCCAAAAGCCCTTAATCAGGGCTTGCCGGTGTAAGAAATGCGCCAGATCCGGCCCTTTTTGGAATCGGCGACGAACAGCGCGCCGTCCGGGGCCACCGCCACGCCCACCGGGCGGTAGGTGGCCTGCTTGATATGCTTGTGCTCGGGCGTGGGTCCGGCAAAGCCTTCGGCGAAGGCCACCGGGGTTCCCGGCCTGCCATTCACGAACGGCACGAACATCACGTTATAGCCCTTGCGCCCGCCGGGGATCGCCACCGGATCGTTGCCGCCATGCATCGCCAGGAAGGCACCACCGCGATAGGAACGCGGAAACTGGGCGCCGTTATAGAAGGTCATGTCCAGCGTGGCGGGGCGAAGCTGGTGGAACGCCACCACCGGCTTGGCATACTTGGCATCGGTGACCGGCGTCTTGCCGTCGCCGCCATATTCCGGCGCCGACAGGCGAACCTTCTTCACGCCGTCCCAATAGGTGTAGGGCCAGCCCATGTCGGTGCCCTTGGTCACCTTGAACATTTCGTCCGGGATCGCATCGTCATCGGCCTGGGTCAGAAGCTCGGGCCAACCCTTGAACGTGCCGTCGCGGCCGTGATTGGTCAGATACAAGCCATCGCCCTGGCGCCAGTCCATCGCGCTGGAGTTGCGGATGCCGGTGGCGAAATGTTCGCCGTCGGCCAGCTTCTGCCCCGGTTTGGCTTCGTCGAAGCGCCAGATGCCGCCGCGATAGTCCAGCAGCGGACAGGGCTTCAGGCCCACCGGCTTTGCTTCCTTGGGATTCTTCGGGTCGGGGCAGTTGTTGGCGCCGCCGCCACCGTCGAATGAGACATACAGGTTGCCCTTGCCGTCGAACGCCAGCGGATGGTTGCTCTGGGTGATGCCGTCCACGATCACTTCGGACTTGGTGGGGACCAGCATGTCGTCCAGCGCGAAACGCTGCACCTGCGTGCCCGACGCGGCATAGAGATGGCCCTTCCAGATCTTGATGCCGGTGCCCTGGTCGGCCGTGTTCACGCCGAAGTTCGCCTTTTGCAGCACCGTATGATCGGGCGCCAGGCGCAGCGCGATGATGCCGACCGACGGGTCCTTGGCGCCATGGCGGGTCGAGACATAGATATCGTTGCCGCGCAGCGCCATGTGGCGGATTGGGCCAAGATTGTCGGCCACCACCTGGGCATGGAAGCCCTTGGGCAGGATCAGTCCGTCAGGCTGCTGCGCGAACGCAGGAACAGCGCCGCACAACAGCGCGGCGGCAAGCATGGTCTTTTTCATGAAGTCTCCCCAGCGGGCGAAGCGCCCATTTTAACGGGCGGAAGCCTATCGCGCGCCCCGCAGAGCCGCAACATGACCGGGAAGCAATATCAGCCCTTAGCCAGCCGGGCGCGCGGATGCGCATTTTCATAGGTTTTCAGCAACTGGCTGGTTTCGATGGCGGTGTAAATCTGCGTGGTGGACAGCGAGGCGTGGCCCAGCAGTTCCTGCACGCTGCGCAGATCGGCGCCGCCCTGCAGAATGTGGGTGGCGAAGGAATGGCGCAGTGCATGGGGCGTGGCTTTTTCGGGCAGGCCCAGCCGCCCGCGCAGCTTTTGCATCAGGCTCTGCGCCTCGCGCGGGCTCATCGGCAGGCCGCGCCTTGACAGGAACAGCGGCGAAGACGGCGCGCCGGTGAAGGGAATCTTGTCGGCATAGTTCTGCAACGCTTCGCGCAGCAAGGGCAGCATCGGCACGCTGCGCTCCTTGCGGCCCTTGCCCACCACGGTCAGGGTTTCACCCAAAGGCACGTCGCCGCGCTTCAGGCTGAGCGCTTCGGAAATGCGCAGGCCCGCGCCGTAGAGCAACGTCAGCAGCGCGGCATCGCGCGCGCCCAGCCATTCGACGTCATGCTCGCCCGCTTCCTCGATGGCGCGCGCCGCATCCACCGCCGTCAGCGGGCGCGGCAGCGGCCGGCGCACGCTCGGAGTGCGGATGGACCGGGCGGCAGCATTTTCCAGAATGCCTTCGCGGGCGAGGAATTTGTAGAAGCTGCGCACCGCGGCCATCGCCCGCTGCACGCCACCCGCGCCCAGCCCTTCGCTGCGGCGGCTGGATATGAAAGCGCGGATATCGGCAGGCTTGAGTTTTGCCAGCGCCTTGGCCGTCACCGCACCGCCGACATGCGCGGCCTGAAACCCGAGGAACCGCGCCAGGTCGTCGCCATAGGCGCGCAGCGTGTTGGGCGAGGCGCGGCGCTCATGCGCCAGCATCGAAAGCCAGCGTTTGCGAAGAGCGTCCGCGCCTTCGCTCACTTGATGACGACGTTGGCCTTCTTGGCATCGGCCACGAAGGCGGCCAGGCCCTTGTCGGTCAGCGGATGGGTGATCAGCTTCTTGAAGATGTCGCTGGGCATGGTGCCCACATCGGCGCCGGCCAGAAGCGACTCGCGCACATGGCTGATGCTGCGGATCGACGCCGCCAGGATTTCGGTCTTGAAGCCGTAATTGTCATAGACGGTACGGATATCGCGGATCAGGCCCATGCCGTCTTCGCCGGCATCATCGACGCGGCCGATGAAGGGCGAGATGAAGGTCGCGCCGGCTTTCGCCGCCATCCAGGCCTGCACCGGCGAGAAGCACAGCGTGACATTGACCATGGTGCCGTCCTTGGACAGCGCGGCGCAGGCCTTCAGGCCGTCCCAGGTCAGCGGCACTTTCACGGCGATGTTCTTGGCGATATTGGTCAGGATCGCGGCTTCCTTCATCATGCCGTCGTAATCGGTGGCCAGCACTTCACCGCTCACCGCGCCCGGCACGATGGAGCAGATTTCCTTCAGCGATTCGACATAGTCGCGGCCCGTCTTGGCGGCCAGGCTGGGGTTGGTGGTGACGCCATCGACCAGGCCACTGGCGGCATATTCGCGAATTTCGGCCACATCGGCGGTGTCGAGGAAGATTTTCATGAGACGAAGACCTTATTTATTGACGTGAGATTGGGGCGGGGCGTACCCCATTCTAACCCATGATACGCGCCCGCTTAAACCCCGCTTCGCATGCGGAAATCCAGCCCAAAAAGGTGGTCGGCGTGCTGCTGCCGCTGCCGCTGGCGGGGGCGTATGACTATAAACTCCCGGCAGGCACGGATGTGCCACGCGGCACGCTGGTGTCAGCGCCCCTGGGGAACCGCGAAGTGCTGGGCGTCGTGTGGTGCGATGCCGAGGGCACGGTGGGCGACAACCGGCTGAAAGAGGCGGTGCCGCTGGATGGCGGGCCGCGGTTGCCGGAAAAACTTTGCGACTTCATCGACTGGGTGGCCGATTACACCCTGAACCCGCCGGGCGCGATTTTGGCGATGGCGCTGCGCAGCCGCGGCGCGTTCGATCCGGAAACCAGGCGCATCGCTTATGTGCGCGGGAGCGTGACGCCGCCACGCATGTCGGCGGCGCGAGTGCGTGCGTTGGAAATCGCGGGCGACGGGCTGGCCCGTAGCGTCTCGGGTTTGGCGGAAGACGCCAATGTGTCGGCCGCCGTGGTGCGCGGGCTTGTCACTGCCGGCGCATTGATCCCCACCGAGCTGCCGGAGTTCGCGCCGTTCCGACAACCCGATCCGTCTTTCGCCGGGCCGAAGCTTGGCGACGACCAAGCCACCGCCGCCGATGCGCTGCGCCAGGCCGTGACGGATACGAAATTCTCGGCCCATCTGCTGGACGGCGTCACAGGGTCTGGCAAGACCGAAGTTTACTTCGAAGCCATCGCGGCGGCGCTGGAGACCGGCAAACAGGTGATGATCCTGCTGCCGGAAATCGCGCTGACGATTCAATTCCTAGAGCGCTTCGCCGCCCGCTTCGGCGTGCGGCCCGCCGAATGGCACAGCGACCTGTCGCAGAAGGAACGCCGCCGCACGTATCGTGCCGTGATGAACGGGGAAGCGCGGGTGATCGTGGGCGCGCGGTCGTCGCTGTTCCTGCCTTTCCCCGAATTGGGACTGATCATCGTCGATGAAGAGCACGAGCAGGCCTTCAAACAGCAGGAAGGCGCGATCTATCACGCCCGCGACATGGCGGTGGTGCGGGCGCGGATCGAGCATTGCCCGGTGGTGCTGGCCAGCGCCACGCCGTCACTGGAAAGCTTTGTCAATGCGAGCCAGGGGCGTTACAGCCATCTGAAGCTGACGTCGCGGCACGGCGTCGCCGAAATGCCGCGCGTCGAACTGATCGACCTGCGGCATGCCCGCGATCCGGTGGATGCCGAGAAAAAAGCGCAATGGCTGTCGCCGCCGCTGCGCGCCGCGCTGGAAAAGACGCTGGCGGCGGGGGAGCAGGCGATGCTGTTCCTCAACCGCCGCGGCTATGCCCCGCTGACCTTGTGCGAAGCCTGCGGCCACAAATTCACCTGCCCGCATTGTTCAGCCTGGCTGGTGGAGCACAAATACAAGCGGCGCATGGCCTGTCACCAGTGCGGCTATGAATTGCCCATGCCGTCCAGTTGTCCGCAATGCAACGAAAGCGGCACACTGATTGCCTGCGGACCGGGCGTGGAGCGGGTGGCGGAAGAGTTCGCCGTCTTCTTCCCGCAGGCGCGTTTCGCCATCGCCTCGTCTGATATCCTGCACGGCCCGGCAGAAACCCAAGCCGCGATCCGCGCCATGGCGCGGCGCGAAATCGATGTGCTGATCGGCACACAGATCGTCGCCAAGGGCCATCATTTTCCGCAATTGACGCTGGTGGGCGTGGTCGATGCCGACCTGGGCGGCAGCGACGGCGATGTGCGCGCGCGCGAGCGCACGTTTCAATTGCTGCATCAGGTGTCGGGCCGCGCCGGCCGCGCCGAAAAGCCAGGCCTGGTGCTGCTGCAGACCCGCAACCCCGAAGACGCGGTGATGCAGGCGCTGGCCAGGGGTGACCGCGACGGCTTCTATGAGCAGGAGCGTGGCTACCGCGAAGCCTATGCCGCGCCGCCCTACGGCCGTCTCGCCGCGTTGGTGGTCAGCGGCTATGACGGCGAAGCGGTGCGCGAAATCGCCCGCCAGCTGGGCAAGTGCGCACCCAATGCCCGGGACGTGAAAGTGTGGGGGCCGTCGCCGGCCTTTTATGCGCTGCTCCGCGGCCAGACCCGTGAGAGGCTGTTGGTGCAGACGGCCAAAAGCGTGGACGTGCAGGCCTATCTGAAAACCTGGCTGGCCGGTATAAAAGTGCCGGCCTCCGTGCGCGTCGCGGTGGACGTCGATCCGGTCAGTTTCTTCTAGGGCCCATGGCGAAGAACACGATCTATTACGTCTTCACCCTACCGCCGGTCAGCGGCGGTCATTTCGTATCGCTGGAGCATATCGCCGCCCTGAACGCGATGGGCTTCAATGCCAAAGTCTATTATGTCGGCGCGCCCGACGGCTTTGCCAAATTCACCGTTCCCGCTGTGCGCGCCGGCACGCCGTTGCTCAGCGACGATATCGTGGTGGTGGGCGAGGATCACAAGGCGCTGCTGAAAGAACTCAGGAACCTTTCCTGCATCAAGATTCTGCACCATCAGGCGTTCTTATACACCTTCGCGGGCTTTGACAGCATCGCAGAGCTGGCCACCTATCCCCTGACGCGCCTCATCGTGCCCAGCGATTTCAGCGCCCAGCGTTTGAAGGCCATCGGTGTGCCGCAGCCCATCAAGCGGGTGCGCCCCTCGGTGCCGGACTATTTCGCGACGGGTGAAAAGCGCCTGCAAATAGCCTTCGCACCGCACAAGCGCATGATCGAAGCGCTGTTCCTCAAAGGCTATTTCCAGGCGCGGGTGCCGGAATATGCCCATGTGCCCTGGGTGCCGCTGATCAATATGAGCCGCGCCGATTGCGCGCGCGCGATGGGCGAAAGCGCGGTGTATGCCGCGCTGCCGCTGCTGGAAAGCCTGGGGCTGATGAACCTGGAAGCCATGGCGTCAGGCTGTCATGTGGTGGGCTATACCGGCCAGGGCGGCACCGAGTATGCGACCCCTGAGAATGGCGACTGGATCGCCGAGGGCGATCATGATGCCTTTGTCGAAAAGCTGCGCGACGCCTGCCGGCTCTACGAGGCCGCACAGCCCAATCCGAAAATCACAGCCGGCCGCGCTACGGCGGCGCAATTCTCCCGCGCGGTCTTTGAAAATGAACTCCGCGAGACCTGGCAGGCAATCATGGGCGACCGCGCAGAGCTGTATCGCAATTGAATTAGAGCGTACGCCAATCCGTCAAATGACCGGTCACGGCGGCTGCCGCTGCCATCGCGGGCGACACCAGATGGGTGCGGCCGCCGCGACCCTGACGGCCTTCGAAATTGCGGTTGGAGGTGGAGGCGCAGCGTTCGCCTTCCTTCAGCTTGTCGGCATTCATCGCCAGACACATCGAACAGCCCGGATCGCGCCATTCAAAACCGGCCTCCAGGAACACCTTGTCCAGGCCTTCTTCCTCGGCCTGTTCCTTCACCAGGCCGGAGCCCGGCACCACGATGGCATTCACGCCGGCCGAAACCTTGCGGCCCTTGGCCACCGCGGCGGCGGCGCGCAGGTCTTCGATGCGGCCATTGGTGCACGAGCCGATGAAGACATGATCCACCGGGATGTCGGTGAGCTTCATGTTGGCGGTCAGGCCCATATAGGCCAACGCGCGTTCGGCGGCGTCGCGCTTGTGCGCGTCGGTCATCTGGGCCGGGTCGGGCACGTTGGCGGTGATCGGCAGCGCCTGTTCCGGCGACGTGCCCCAGGTCACCATCGGCACGATGTCGCGCGCGTCCAGCGTCACTTCGGCGTCGAACTTGGCGTCCGGATCGGAGTGCAGCGTCTTCCAGTACATGGCGGCGGCTTCGAACGCGGCGCCCTTGGGCGCGCGCGGCTTGCCCTTGACGTAATCCAAAGTGACATCATCGACAGCAATGAGCCCGGCGCGGGCGCCGCCTTCGATGGTCAGGTTGCACAGGGTCATGCGGCCTTCCATCGTCAGGTCGCGCACGGCGTCGCCGGCATATTCGATGACATAGCCGGTGCCGCCGGCGGTGCCGATCTTGGCGATCACGGCCAGGGCGATGTCTTTCGCGGTCACGCCTTCGGGCAGCTTGCCATTGACGGTGACGCGCATGTTCTTGGACGGCTGGGCGCGCAGGGTCTGGGTCGCCAGCACATGTTCGACTTCGGAGGTGCCGATGCCGAAGGCCAGCGCGCCGAAGGCGCCATGGGTCGAGGTGTGGCTGTCGCCGCACACGATGGTGGTGCCCGGCAGGGTCCAACCCTGTTCCGGCCCGATGATGTGCACGATGCCGGCGCGGATATCGTCCATGGCGAAATATTCGACGCCGAATTCGGACGTGTTCTTCTTCAGGGCTTCGACCTGGGCGCGGCTTTCGGGATCGGTGATGCCCTTGTCGCGGTCCTTGGTCGGCACATTGTGGTCGGCCACCGCCAGCGTCAGTTCCGGGCGGCGCACCTTGCGGCCCGCCAGGCGCAGGCCTTCAAAGGCCTGGGGGCTGGTGACCTCATGGACCAAGTGACGGTCGATATAGATGACCGGGGTCTCGCCGGGGGTGGAGTCCACCAGATGGGCGTCCCAGATCTTGTCGTACAGCGTCTTGGCCATGGTCTTCTTCGAAAAATGAGGGGTTAGAAGGCGGCTTACATATAAGCCGGGGCCCAAATCTTCAACGCTGGGCCATGTAAAGCACCAACATGATGATCACGATGGCAACGAATTGAGCTAACACCCTGATTCGCATGAGTTTATTTGACCAGGTGCGTCCGGTCTCGCCCCCCTTCATCAGGGTGAAAAGCCCCAGGCACAGGACCACAAAGACAATCGCGATGGCGATGGCGACCAGAAAGCTTCCCATGGGCGGGTTTATCGGGCGCCCCCGGCCTGACCGCAAGCACCTAGACGAGGGATTTTGGCCGATGGGCAGGAGCAAGGAGCGATGTGGGCGAAAGCCCATGAGCGACGCGCGACGAACCCAGCGGGCAAAAGACCCGTCTAGGCCAGGGCGTCAATCTGTTCCGGCGTGAAATTGCCGGGAACAATGGTGACCGGAATCGCCTGCACGGCTGTGCCGAACATCGCGACCAGGGGGCCGGGGCCTTCCTTGCCGGTGGCCGAGGCCAGCACCAGGATCGAGATGTCTTTGTCTTCCTTCAGAAGCTGGGCCAGGCAGTCTGTCACCAGCCCATACGGGATCACCAGTTCAGGCAGGATGCCGCCCAGCTCGTTCACGATCTTGGCGGCGTCGTGCAGCAGGCCTTCCGCCTCCGCATGGGCCTCGTCGCGCATAATCTCTTCCACGCCGCGCCATTGCTGAAAATCGGGAAGGGTCGCGGCGCACATTAAAGTGACCCGGCCGCCGGTATGCTGGGCGCGGCGGGCGGCAAAGCGCAACGCCACGGCGCATTCGGGCGTCTTGTCGATCACCACCAGGAATTTTCGCGGTGCGCGTGAGGCAGGGCTGCTCATGGTGCGCCGATGCTGGCACTATGGCCTTTTCCCGGCAAGAGGCTCACCGGATGCATATAGAGAAGTGCGGCCCGGACCAGATTCCGCAATGGGTGGCGCTGCGCTGTGCGCTTTGGCCGGGCGAAGATCACGGGGCCATGGCGCGGGAAGCGCCCGGCATGCTGGCCCAGCGGGACCAGCTGGTGCTGCTGGCGCGCGAGGGCGATGCCGTCACCGCTTTTGCCGAAGCCGCAATGCGACGCGATTACGTCAATGGCTGCGAAACCTCGCCGGTGGCGTTCGTCGAAGGCATTTATGTGACGCCGGACGCACGCGGGCGCGGCGTGGCACGGGCGCTGATCGCAGGCGTGACGCAATGGGCCAAAGATCAGGGCGTTACCGAACTGGCGTCGGACGCATTGCTGGACAACGAAGCGTCGCACGCCATGCACAAGGCGCTGGGCTTTTGCGAAACCGAACGCGTGGTCTATTTCCGCAAAGGCCTGGATTAAGACGGAAGCTTGCGCTTGAGATCGTACAGCACCTCCAGCGCCTGCTTGGGCGTCAGGGCGTCCGGTTCGATGGTTTTCAAGGCATCCTCCACCGCGCTGCCCTTGGCCACCGGGGCTGATGCGCCAAACAGTGGCAGGTCGTCGATCTTGGCCAGCGGCTTGTGTCCCTCGCGGCCCTCTTCCAGCGCGCGCAGCACTTCCTCGGCGCGGGCGACCACCGCATCGGGCAGGCCTGCCAGCTTGGCGACATGGATGCCGTAGGATCTGTCAGCGGTGCCGGACACCACTTCGTGCAGGAAGACGATGCTGTCATTCCATTCCCGCACTTTCATCGTAAATGGCGCCATGGACTTCAGCCTTTCGCACAGCGCCACCATCTCGTGATAATGCGTGGCGAACAGCGCGCGGCTCTTGTTGGTTTCGTGCAGATGCTCTGCGGCGGCCCAGGCAATCGCCAGACCGTCATATGTAGCGGTGCCGCGCCCGATCTCATCCAATATCACCAGCGAACGCGATGTCGCCTGATTGAGGATCGCGGCGGTCTCGACCATCTCGACCATGAAGGTGGAGCGGCCTGCCGCCAGATCGTCGCCCGCGCCCACGCGGGAAAACAAGCGGTCGACCACGCCGATATGCGCGCTTTCCGCCGGCACAAACGAACCCATCTGGGCGAGAATGGCGATCAGCGCATTCTGGCGCAGGAAGGTCGACTTGCCCGCCATGTTGGGGCCAGTGACCAGCCACAGGCGGCCTTTCGATTTGGGGCCCAGATTGCAATCGTTGGGCACGAAAGGCCCGGCATTCATCGATTGCAGCGCCGCTTCCACCACCGGATGACGGCCGCGCTGGATGTCGAACGCCAGCCCGCCGTCTATTTCAGGCCGCACGTAACGCGCCGCAATTGCCAGTTCGCCCAGTGACGCATCGACATCCAGCGTGCTGAGCGCGTCGGAAATCGCCGACAGCGCCTCGCCATGTTCGATGGCCAGCATCACCATTTCGTCGAACAGGGTGGTTTCCAGCGCCAGCGCCGCTTCACCGGCTTCGGAAATGCGCGACGCCAATGAGGCCAGTTCGTCGGTGGAAAACCGCACCGCGCCCGCCATGGTCTGGCGATGGCGAAAGGTTTCCTTGTCCGCCAGCAGCTTGTCGGCATGCTGCTGGCTGACTTCGATGAAGTAGCCCAGCACGCCATTATGCTTGATCTTGAGCTGCGACACGGTGCTGGACTGGCGATAGGTGCTTTCCAGTCCTGCGATCACGCGGCGGGATTCATCGCGCAGCGCCCGGTGCTCATCCAGCGGCGCATGCGCCCCGCCTTTGATGAAGCAGCCGTCGCGCGGCAGATAGGGTGGCTCATCCACCAGCAGGAATTCCAGCCGGTCGGACAGGCGCGACACCGCTGCGATATTCTGCGCCAGGCTTTCAATGGCGCTGGCCGCTTCGCCGCCCAGTTTCACTTTGGAAAGCGTGTCGCGCAGCGCCCGCGCCGCTTTCACGCCATCGCGCAAGTTGGCCAGGTCGCGCGGACCGCCCCGCGCCACACTTAATCGTCCCAGCGCGCGGGCGATATCCGGCGCGGCGCGCAGGGCTTCGCGCGACTTGCGGCGCAGTTCGGAATCCCCCGCAAAGCTTTCCACCGCGTCATGCCGCGCGGTGATCGTCGCCACATCGGTGAGCGGCGCGGCCAGCCGCGAGGCCAACAACCGCGCGCCGCAGGCCGTGACCGTGCGGTCGATTTCCGCCAGCAGCGAGCCAGAGCGCTGGCCCGCCAGAGTCTGCGTCAATTCCAGATTGCGCCGCGTCGCCGCATCGATGCCCATGAAGTGCGCCGGCGAGACCCGCGCAATTCTTTGGAGCCCGACCTTCTTTCCTTTTTGCGTCAGTTCCAGATAGGCGATCAGCGCACCCGCCGCCGACAGTTCGGCGCGGCCGAACGCGCCCAGCCCGTCCAGCGACAGCATGTTGTAATGCGCCTTCAGAGCGCGCTCGCCATTGGCGGAATCAAACCGGCTGCCCGGCAGCGGCGACAACGCCGCGCCCAGGGATTTGAACAGCGCCGAAAATTCTTCCTGCGCCAGCAGCGCATCGGGGACCAGCAGCTCGCGCGGCGACAATCGCGCCAGTTCGGTGGCGATCTCGTTCAGGCTGACTGCCGCCACGGAAAATTCGCCGGTCGACATGTCGGCGGATGCGATGGCGAAATCCGCGCCGCTGCGGCCCAGCGCCACCAGCAGGTTGGCGGCCCGCGCTTCCAGCAGGGAATCCTCGGTCAGCGTGCCGGGGGTGACCAGCCGCACCACCTCGCGCTTCACCACCGACTTGGAGCCGCGCTTCTTGGCTTCGGCCGGATCTTCGACCTGCTCGCACACCGCGACGCGGTGGCCCTTGCGGATCAGCTTTTCCAGATAGGACTCGGCGGCATGCACCGGCACGCCGCACATGGGGATGTCTTCGCCCTGATGCTTGCCGCGCTTGGTCAGCGCGATGTCGAGCGCTTCGGCGGCTTTTGCTGCGTCCGCGAAGAAGAGTTCGTAGAAGTCGCCCATGCGGTAGAACAGCAAATAGTCCGCATGCGCCGCTTTGAGCGCGAGATATTGCGCCATCATGGGGGTGGCGTCGCCCGCCCCACTGACATCTGCCTGTATACCGAGGTCCATCTCGCTCATGCGGCAACCCTAACAGAAGGCGCGTCATCGAAGCTTCGTGCAAAGCGCGGGCGAGTTGTTATTCTGTGGAAAATCCACCCAAAACGAACGCACCAGGCAGGGAAACATATGTCACGCCCGACTTTCACCGACGAAGAAGCCCTTGCCTTTCACGCCGGCGCCAAGCCCGGCAAGCTGGAGGTCAATCCCACCAAGCCGATGGCGACCCAGCGTGACCTCAGCCTCGCCTATTCGCCGGGCGTGGCGGTGCCGGTGCTGCGCATCGCCGAGAATCCGGACCTGGGCTGGGAATACACCACGCGCGGCAATCTGGTGGCGGTGATCTCCAACGGCACTGCGATTTTGGGCCTGGGCGATCTGGGCGCGCTGGCCTCCAAGCCGGTGATGGAAGGCAAGTCGGTGCTGTTCAAGCGCTTTGCCGACGTCAACTCCATCGACCTGGAAGTCGACACCAAGGATGTCGAGCAGTTCATCAATGCCGTGCGCTATCTGGGCCCCAGCTTCGGCGGCATCAACCTGGAAGACATCAAGGCGCCCGACTGTTTCATCATCGAGGAACGCCTGCGCGAGCTGATGGACATTCCGGTGTTCCATGACGATCAGCACGGCACCGCCATCATCAGCGCCGCCGGCGTGATCAACGCCGCCCACCTGACGGGCCGCAAGCTGGAAGACCTGAAGGTGGTGTGCAACGGCGCGGGCGCCGCCGGCATCGCCTGTATCGAATTGCTCAAATCGATGGGCGTGAAAAGCGACAATGTCATCCTGTGCGACACCAAGGGCGTGGTCTATCGCGGCCGCACCGACGGCATGAACCAGTGGAAGTCGGCGCACGCGGTGGAAACAAAAGCGCGCACGCTGACCGATGCGATGGTCGGCTGCGACGTGTTCCTGGGCCTGTCGGCCAAGGGCGCGCTGACGCCCGACATGGTGCGATCCATGGCGGCCTCGCCCATCATTTTCGCCATGGCCAATCCCGATCCGGAAATCACCCCCGAAGACGCCAAGGCCGTGCGCGGCGACGTGATCGTCGCCACCGGGCGCAGCGACTATCCCAACCAGGTCAACAACGTCCTGGGCTTCCCCTACATCTTCCGCGGCGCGCTGGACGTGCGGGCCACCACCATCAATGAAGAGATGAAAATTGCCGCCGCCGAAGCCATCGCGGCGCTGGCGCGCGAGGATGTGCCGGACGAAGTCGCCGCCGCCTATCGCGGCGCCCGCCCGGTCTATGGCCCCGAATACATCATTCCCTCGCCCTTCGATCCGCGCCTGATCTCCAAGGTTTCGGCGGCGGTGGCGGAAGCGGCGATGAAGAGCGGCGTGGCGCGAAAGCAGATCGCCGACCTGAATGCCTATCAGTATGAATTGTCCGCGCGCCTGGACCCCAGCGCCGGCCTGTTCCAGATGGTCAACAATGCGGTGCGCGCCAATCCCAAGCGCGTCGTGTTCGCCGAAGGCGAAGAGAATTCGGTGATCCGCGCCGCCGCCGCCTTCCAGAATTCCGGCATGGGCAAGGCCATTCTGGTTGGCCGCACCGACATCGTGAAGCAGGGCCTCAAGCGAGCCGGGCTGGACGAAAATCTGCTGGAAATCCGCGTGCCGCACTCGGCGCAGGATGCCGCCAGCTATATCGACGCGCTGTACAAGCGCATCCAGCGGCGCGGCGGGCTGCACCGTGACGCGGTGCGCATGGTCACCAATGACCGCAACATCTATGCCGCCTCCATGCTCAAGGCGGGCGATGCCGATGCGATGGTAACGGGCGTGACCCGCAATTACGCCACCGCGCTGACCGATGTGCGCACCGTGCTGGACCCGCCGGCGAGCCAGCGCCCCATCGGCATCCAGGCGATTTTCGCCAAGGGCCGCGTGGTCCTGATCGCCGACACGGCGGTGACAGAAATGCCCACCGCCGAACAGTTGGCCGACATTGCGATCCAGGCCGCTGCCGCCGCACGGCGCTTCGGCCTGACGCCGCGCGTCGCGCTGCTGGCCTCGTCCACCTTCGGCTTCCCGCGCAGCGAACGCAGCGAACGCATCATCGAAGCGGTGCAGGTGCTGGAAAATCGCGACGTCGATTTCGAGTATGACGGCGAAATGGCGATCGACGTTGCCTTGGACAAGGACAAGCTGGCGCTCTATCCCTTCGCCCGCATCACCGACACAGCCAATGTGCTGATCATGCCGGCGATCCATTCCGCTTCAATCTCGACCAAGCTGCTGCAGCAGATGGGCGGGGCAAGCGTGATGGGTCCGATGCTGGTGGGCCTGGAAAAGTCGGTGCAGATCGCCCCGCTGGGCGCCAAGATGAGCGAGATTTATAACGCCGCTGTCATCGCGGCCTATGATATCAACCGCTGATGCAGTTCGAAAAAGTAACCGCGTTCATGGAGCGGATCTGGGAAGACGAGATCATCCCGGCGCTGACCGACTATATCAGGATTCCCAACAAGAGCCCCGCCTTCGACGCGGATTGGGAAAAGCACGGCTACATGGAACAGGCCGTGACCATGTTCGCGGACTGGGCCAAGGGCAAGCTAGCGCAGCTTCCCGGCAGCAAGCTGGAAGTCGTGCGGCTGAAGGGCCGCACGCCGCTGATCTTCATCGAGATTCCCGGCGAGGCGCCTGGCACCGTCTTGATGTACGGCCATCTCGACAAGCAGCCGGAAATGCTGGGCTGGGCCGAAGGCACTGGCCCGTGGGTGCCGCTGCGCAAGGGCGACAAGCTGTATGGCCGTGGCGGCGCTGATGACGGTTACGCCATGTTCGCGTCCATCGCCGCGCTGCTGGCGCTGAAAGAGCAAGGCATCCAGCACGGTCGCGTCGTCATCATCATCGAGGCCAGTGAAGAATCCGGTTCGCCCGACCTGCCCTTTTATATCGACCATCTGGCAGCGCGGATCGGCACGCCCGATCTGGTCGTCTGCCTGGATTCCGGCAGCGGCAATTTCGACCAGCTGTGGCTCACCACGTCACTGCGCGGCATGGTGATCGGCAACCTCACCGTGCGCGTCTTGACCGAAGGCGTGCATTCAGGCGCCGCCAGCGGCATCGTGCCATCATCCTTCCGCATCCTGCGCAGCCTGATCGCGCGCATCGAGGATGTCGAAACGGGCCGCATGCTGCTGCCCGAACTGTCGGTCGAAATCCCGCAGGAGCGCCAGACCCAGGCCAAGCAGGCTGCGGAAATCCTTGGCGATGAGGTCTGGAAGCAGTTGCCTTTCCACGGCAACACCCGGCCCGTGATGGCCGATGGCGCTGAGCTGATCCTGCAAAAGACCTGGCGGCCGCAGCTTTCCGTCACCGGCATGGAAGGCTATCCGCTGCCCGCCGATGGCGGCAACGTGCTGCTGCCCTACACGACCGCCAAGTTCAGCCTGCGCGTGCCGCCGACCGGCGATGCGGAAAAAGCGCGCGTCGCGATGAAGAAGGTGCTGGAAGACAATCCGCCCTACGACGCCGAAGTGACCTTCGATGCGCCGCGCGGCGAGAATGGCTGGAACGCGCCGGCGCTGGCGCCCTGGCTGGAAGCGTCACTCAACAAGGCCAGCAACGCCGCGTTCGGCAAACCGGTCGCCTATCAGGGCGAAGGCGGCTCGATCCCCTTCATGGCGATGCTGGGTGAGAAATTCCCCGGCACCCAGTTCGTGGTGACGGGATTGCTGGGGCCGCATGCCAACGCCCACGGCCCCAACGAATTCCTGCACATCGCCTTCGCCAAGAAATTGTCGGCGGCGATGGCGCAGGTACTGGCCGATCACGCAGCCCGCCAGCCCGGTTGATCAGTCCGTCCGCATCACCTTGGTGACGACAGTGCCCTTGCCCTGCGTCGTCATGGCGTCCTCGATGCCGAACACCGGGTCGATCAGCCGCCACACGGCGCGGGTGCGGGCATTGTCGACCATCGAAACGATGATGCGTCCGCCCGGATTCAGCAGCGCGCGATACTTCTTCAGGATGCCCGCCGGATCGGTGAGATAATAAAGGCTCTGGTTGAAGACGATGACGTCGAACCGTTCCGGCGTATCGAACAGCCAGGCATCGGCCACCACGAACTGGCTGCGCGCGTCGCCCAGATTCTGGGTCGCCAGCGCGATGGCTTCCCTGGACACATCCATGCCCAGATAGGATTTGTAGGGCAGGAGCTTGAGCTTCTCGGCCAGCAGGCCTTCGCCGCAGCCCGCATCCAGGATCGAGGCAGGCTTCAGAAAATCGCAATAGCCCAGGATCGAGACCAGCCCGGCAATGCTGTCCATCTTGCGCAGATATTCCCACTGGCCGTCGCGATACTCCCGGTCCCACATTTCGGGGGTGACGTGCTGGGGGCGATACCCGACAAGAGCGAAAACAATGGCACGCGCCAGCTCCTTGATGCGTTCCATGTCCAGCGTCCCCCCGGTATTCTTGTTCTCTGGCGGCAAATCACCGCCCGCCATAGACTGACGATAGTTAGGCAATTGTGTGGAGAGCCCATGATCACCGGTCCGATGGACGCAAAGACCCGCCGCCCGTTGTTGTTCTTCGTGCTGGCGACGCTGGTGATCGGGGCTTTGGGCAGCTTTTTCACCCAGCCCAACATTCCCACCTGGTATGCCCAGCTCAACCAGCCCTCCATAACCCCGCCCAACTGGGTGTTCGGCCCGGTCTGGACCACGCTGTATGTGATGATGGCGGTGGCGGCCTGGCGGGTGTGGCGCATCACCGGCATGCGCTCCACCGAGATGCTGGCCTGGTGTCTGCAACTGGCGCTGAACTTCGCCTGGAGCATCATCTTCTTCGGCATGCACCGCATCGGGGCCGCCTTTGTCGAAATCGTGCTGCTGGACCTAGCCATCCTCTACACGCTGCTGCTGTTCTGGCGGCGGGACCAGGTCGCCGGCTGGCTGCTGGTGCCATATTTGGCCTGGACGTCCTTTGCGACCCTGCTGAACTGGCGGTTCTGGGAGCTCAATCCTTAAGCCCCAAATCGCTGAATCCGGCCAAAGGCTTGGCAATCGTCAGGGGGCTCCCTATATACCCCCATAGGTCAGCATGGGCTTTCGCCCGAACCTGATTTTGTCAAAGAATTCAATGGGATGGGGCCAAGACGCCTTCGGGGTCTCGCAGCCCATGCCCGATAAGAGGAACTGTCATGGCTAAAGTAATCGGCATCGACCTTGGCACCACTAACTCCTGCGTGGCGGTCATGGAAGGCTCAGCCCCCAAGGTCATCGAGAATGCGGAAGGCGCCCGCACCACCCCGTCCATTGTGGCTTTCGCGCCGGATGGCGAGCGCCTGATCGGCCAGCCCGCCAAGCGCCAGGCGGTTACCAATCCCGAACACACCTTCTTCGCCATCAAGCGCCTGATCGGGCGCCGCTTCGACGATCCGATGACCCAGAAGGACATCGGCATGGTGCCCTACAAGATCGTCAAGGCCGACAATGGCGACGCCTGGGTCGCGGGCCGCGAAGGCAAGAAATATTCGCCCTCGGAAGTCTCCGGCTTCATCCTGCAGAAGATGAAGGAAACGGCCGAGGCGCATCTGGGTGAAAAGGTCACCCAGGCCGTCATCACCGTTCCGGCCTATTTCAACGACGCCCAGCGCCAGGCCACCAAGGACGCCGGCAAGATCGCCGGCCTGGAAGTGCTGCGCATCATCAACGAACCCACCGCCGCAGCGCTGGCTTACGGCCTCGACAAGAAGTCCAGCGGCACCATCGCCGTGTACGACCTTGGCGGCGGCACCTTCGACGTGTCCGTGCTGGAAATCGGCGACGGCGTGTTTGAAGTGAAGTCGACCAATGGCGACACCTTCCTGGGCGGCGAAGACTTTGACCATCGCCTGGTTGGCTTCCTGGCCGACGAGTTCAAGAAGGAAAACGGCATCGACCTGCGCAACGACCGCCTGGCGTTGCAGCGCCTGAAGGACGCCGCCGAAAAGGCCAAGATCGAACTGTCGAGCGCCCAGCAGACCGAAGTGAACCTGCCCTTCATCACGGCGGACGCGTCCGGTCCCAAGCATCTCACCATCAAGATCACCCGCGCCACGCTGGAAAAGCTGGTCGACGACCTGATCCAGAAGACCGTCGGCCCGGTGAAGCAGGCGCTGAAGGATGCCGGCGTCACCGCGGGCCAGATCGACGAAGTCATTCTGGTCGGCGGCATGACCCGCATGCCCAAGGTGCAGGAAGCCGTGAAGCAGATCTTTGGCGGCAAGGAGCCGCACAAGGGCGTCAATCCCGATGAAGTGGTCGCCATCGGCGCCGCCATCCAGGGCGGCGTGCTGAAGGGCGAAGTCAAGGACGTGCTGCTGCTCGACGTCACCCCGCTTTCGCTGGGCATCGAGACCCTGGGCGGCGTCTTCACCCGCCTGATCGACCGCAACACCACCATCCCGACCAAGAAGAGCAACATCTTCTCGACCGCCGAAGACAATCAGGGCGCCGTCACTATCAACGTGTTCCAGGGCGAACGCGAAATGGCGGCGGACAACAAGAGCCTCGGCCGGTTCGACCTGCAGGGCATTCCGCCCGCGCCGCGCGGCGTGCCGCAGATCGAAGTCACGTTTGACATCGATGCCAACGGCATTGTCAGCGTCACCGCCAAGGACAAGGCCACCGGCAAGGAGCAGCAGATCCGCATCCAGGCGTCGGGCGGCCTGTCGGACGCCGACATCCAGAAGATGGTCAAGGAAGCCGAAAGCCACGCTGCCGAGGACAAGAAGCGCCGCGAAGTGGTCGAAGCCAAGAACCAGGGCGACGCGCTGATCCATTCGACCGAAAAGGCGATGAGCGAGCATGGCGACAAGGTCGGTCCGGAAGAAAAGACCGCCATCGAAGCCGGCATCCTGGCGCTGAAGAGCGCGCTGTCGGGCGATGACGCCGAAGACATCAAGGAAAAGACCAACACGCTGGCCCAGGCTTCGATGAAGCTGGGCGAGGCGATGTACAAGGCGCAGCAGTCCGAAGGCGCCGCTGCCGATGCCGCCGCCGATGGCGCGGGCAACAAGCCGGACGACAATGTGGTTGATGCCGACTTCGAGGAAGTCGACGACAACAACAATAACAAGGGCGCTGCCTAACCAGCTCCGGCCCTCCGCGCCAAAGCGCGGAGGGCCGCTTTGTTTGCGTAGGACGTGTTGAGTGAGTCCGGGGGCGGATGTGTCGATGAAGCGCTGCTATTACGAGTGTCTGGAAGTCGAGAAGGGTGCCAACGGCGATGCCCTGAAATCGGCTTACCGCAAGCTGGCGATGAAGTTTCATCCCGACCGCAATCCCGACGACCACACCGCCGAAGTCAAATTCAAGGAAATCAACGAGGCCTATGACGTCCTGAAGGACGATCAGAAGCGCGCCGCCTATGACCGTTTCGGCCACGCCGCTTTCGAAAACGGCATGGGCGCGGCCGGCGGGCGCGGCGGCAATCCGTTCGGCGATTTCGCCGGCGGCTTTGGCGACGTGTTCGAGGATTTCTTCGGCCAGATGATGGGCGGGCGCGGCAAGCGCCAGAATCGCGGCGAGGACCTTCGCTACAATCTCGACATCACGCTGGAAGAGGCCTTTACCGGGCGCAGCGCCGAAATCCGCGTGCCGACGCAGGTGGCGTGCGAGCCCTGTTCGGGCAGCGGCGCCGAACCCGGCCACAGCCCGGAAACCTGTCCGACCTGCGCCGGTCACGGCAAGGTGCGCGCGACGCAGGGCTTCTTCACCATCGAACGCACCTGTTCGTCCTGCCGCGGCAGCGGCAAGATCGTGCGCCATCCCTGCAAGGCCTGCCGTGGCGCGGGCCTTGTGCAGAAGGAGCGCACATTGAATGTCGATGTGCCGCCGGGCGTGGAAGAAGGCACCCGCATCCGCCTGTCGGGCGAAGGCGCCGCCGGGGTCAATGGCGGCCCGCCGGGCGATCTGTATATTTTCCTCGGCGTCGCCGAGCATCCCATTTTCCAGCGCGATGCCCATGACCTGCATTGCCGCGCGCCGGTGTCCTTCGTGACCGCCGCGCTGGGCGGCAGCATCGAAGTGCCGACGCTGGACGGCGGCCGCGCCAAGGTGGTGATCCCCGAAGGCACCCAGCCAGGGCGTCAGTTCCGTCTCAAGGGCAAGGGCATGCCGGTGCTGCGCAGCGCCCAGCGGGGCGACTTGTATGTCGAACTGGCGGTGGAAACCCCGGTCAAGCTGAGCAAGCGCCAGAAGGAATTGCTGCGGGAGTTCGACACCGAAAGCCAGACCGGGACACAGCCGGAATGCGAAGGCTTCCTGTCGCGCCTCAAGGAGTTCTGGAGCGGCGGTCCGGCGGCCTAAACCCCGAAAACAACGGCGTTTTTCGCCAAGTCAAGAGTTTCGCCCCAACGCCTTTTCAGCTTAAAGTCCGCCCCTCCCTCACGGTGTGTGCCTTGACCGACCAGACCTTCGCCCTTGCCGACAACCTGCGTTTTCTCAAGGCGCTGATCACCCGTCCCAAAAATGTCGGCGCCATCGTGCCGTCCAGCCCGGCGCTGACCCGCGCCATCGCGGCCGGCATCGACCTGCATCGCACCGGCCCAATCCTGGAGCTCGGCCCCGGCACCGGCGTCATCACCCAGGCCATTCTGGAGCGCGGCATCGCGCCCGAGCGGCTGACGCTGATCGAATATGACGCCGAGATGGCATCGCATCTGGCGCACAAATTCCCGCGCACCCATGTGGTGCAGGGCGATGCCTTCGACCTGGAACGCACCCTGGGCAACCGGCATGGCGAACCCTATGCCGCCATCGTGTCCGGCCTGCCCCTGCTGAATTTCCCGGTAACCTTGCGCAACAGCTACATGGCCGGCCTGATTGACCGGCTGGAACATGGCGCGCCCGTGATCCAGTTTTCCTATGGCACCCAGGCGCCGGTCGAAGCCCCGCCGGGCTGCAGCGTCAATCGCGCCGCGCTGATCTGGGCCAACATCCCGCCCGCGCGGGTGTGGATCTACCGCAAAAACTAATCAGGCACGCTGCTTGAGCGTGTCGTCGCGCAGTTTGCGGATGTCCGCGTCCTGCGGCGACAATTCCAGCGCGCGATCAAAGCTCGCCACCGCCTCGTCAAACCGTTTCGCCGCCGCCAGCGCCATGCCCCGATTTTTCAACGCCGGGACGTAATCGGGGCGCAAGCCTAGGCTGCGGTCATAGCTTTCCAGCGCCGGATCAAAGCGCTTGAGGCCATGCAGCGCCGCGCCGCGATTGTTCCAGGCCTGGTGATCATCAGGCGCGCGGGTCAGAAGCTGGTCGAAGGCCGCAACCGCATCCGCATAGCGCTGCAATTCCAGCAGCGCGGTGCCGCGGTTGAACAGGGCGGCGGGGAACGAGACATCCAGCGCCAGGGCCTGGTCGCTGCTGTCCAAGGCTTCGGCAAAGCGTTTGAGGTCGGTCAGCACCGCGCCGCGGTTGGCCCAGATGGCGGCGGACGGTTTCAGCGCCAGGGCCCGGTCATAGGCGGCGACCGCCTCTTCGCCCCGGCTCAGCCCGGCGAGCGCCACGCCCTGATTGTACCAGGCCTCGACCATGCCGGGCGCTGCTGTGGCGGCGTCGGTGAAATCCGCCAGCGCGTCATCCGCCCGGCCCATGGCCTGCCGGATCACCCCGCGCAGCATCAGCGACTCCACCGCCCCCGGATTGAGGACCAGCGCCGCTTCCACAGCGGCCAGCGCCTCGTCGCCGCGCTGCTGCTGGTAGAGCAGCACGCCCAAAAGATACTGGGCCCGGTAATCAGCCCCCGCCGCCAGCACCTGGCGGTAGAGGGTTTCGGCCTCGGCCAGCTTGCCCTGCTGGTGCAGCGCCATGGCCTGATTCTGAAGGTCTTGTGTGGTCATGCGCGCAACCTAGACGAGGCTCCTAGCGGCCCAAAGCGGCGTTTTGCTGCGCCTTATGCTGCAGCAAAAAGGGTGCAGCATGAGAAAATTGCTGCACCCCATGTTGCGCGGTAAGTCGTTGATTATTCAGCAGCTTCAGCGAGCTGGGGCGCAGCCTGCAGCACATCGGCCCCGACATGGGCTTCGAACTTCTTGAAGTTGTCGCGGAACATGCCAACCAGCTTGCGGGCCTGGGCATCATAGGCGGCCTTGTCAGCCCAGGTGTCGCGCGGATTGAGGATCGCCGCGTCTACACCCGGCACGGCGACCGGCACTCGGAACTTGAAGTTGGGGTCGATGCGCATTTCGACATTGGCCAGGGTGCCGTTCAGAGCCGCATTCAGCAGGGCGCGGGTGGCCGCAATCGGCATGCGGCTGCCGGTGCCGAAGGCGCCGCCGGTCCAGCCGGTATTGACCAGCCAGCAGTCGGACTGGTGCTCGGCGATCAGGGCGCGCAGCAGGTTGCCGTATTCCGAGGGATGACGCGGCATGAAGGGAGCGCCAAAGCAGGTCGAGAAGGTCGGCTGCGGTTCCTTGCCCAGACCCTTCTCGGTACCGGCCACCTTGGCGGTGAAGCCGGACAGGAAGTGGTACATGGCCTGTGACGGGGTCAGCCGGGCGATGGGCGGCAACACGCCAAAGGCATCGGCCGTCAGCATGATCACATTCTTGGGGTGCCCGGCGCGGCCGGTGGCGCTGGCATTGGGGATGTAATCGATCGGATAAGCGGCGCGGGTATTTTCCGCGTGCGTCGCGTCGTCCAGATCCAGCTCGCGAGTGCCTTCGTCCATCACCACATTTTCCAGCACCGTGCCGAAACGTTCGGTGGTCGAGAAGATTTCCGGTTCGGCTTCGCGGCTGAGGCGGATCACCTTGGCATAGCAGCCGCCTTCGATATTGAAGATGCCGTTCTCGCTCCAGCCATGTTCGTCATCGCCGATCAGGGTGCGCGACGCATCGGCCGACAGCGTGGTCTTGCCGGTGCCGGAAAGCCCGAAAAATATGGCCGATTCGCCGTTCGCGCCGACATTGGCCGAGCAATGCATCGACATGACCCGCTTGGACGGCAGCAGGTAATTCATGATGGTGAAGACCGACTTCTTCATCTCGCCGGCATAGGAAGTGCCGCCGATCAGAATCACTTTTTTGGCGAAGTTCACTGCGATCACGGTCTGGCTGACGCAGCCGTGCCGGGCCGGATCGGCATTGAAGCTGGGCAGGTCGATGATGGTGAATTCCGGGTCGAAGCCCTTCAGCTCTTCCGCCGTCGGGCGGATCAGCAACTGGTGCACGAACAGCGAGTGCCAGGCATATTCGGTGACCACACGCACACTAATCCGATGAGTCAGGTCGGCGCCGCCGAACAGGTCCTTGGCGAACAGCTCGCGCCCTTCGGCATGGGCCATCATGTCGGCATACAGCGCATCGAACTGCGCCGGGCTCATCGCCTTGTTGTTGTCCCACCACACCTGGCTTTCGGTGCTGTCGTCACGCACCACGAACTTGTCGCCCGCCGAACGCCCGGTATGGATGCCGGTGCGCACCACCAGCGGGCCGTTCTTGGCGACGTGGCCTTCGCCCCGGCGCACCGCTTCTTCGTAGAGCGCGGCCGCGCCCAGATTCCAGTTCACGGATTTCAGATTGCGAAAGCCATGACGGCCAAGGCCGTGCGCGGTGTCGGACATGACAAATGCTCCAGCGAAAATCTGCCCCTGTCTTAGCGGGCGGGCGGCGGTGTCACAAATGTATACAAGATGGAACTCAGGACAAATTTCTGTTTAAAATCAGATTATTGGCGGTACTTGCCCTGCATACATGGGTGACCTGTTGTCACGGTGTGGCGCGGCCGGCGGTTTGGCCGTAAGCAAATCGCCATGCTGAGCGACGACGACCTCGACCGCTATGCCCGCCACCTGGTGTTGCGGGAAGTGGGCGGCGTGGGCCAGGCGAAGATCAGAAGCGCGCGCGTGCTGATGGTGGGCGCAGGCGGGCTGGGAAGCCCGGCAGCGCTGTACCTGGCCGCCGCGGGCGTCGGCACGCTGGGGCTGGTGGATGACGATGCGGTCAGCCTGTCCAATTTGCAGCGCCAGATCCTGTTTCGCACTTCCGATGTTGGTCGCCCGAAAGTCGAAGCCGGCGGCGAAGCGCTGAAAGCCTTGAATCCCGGGGTTCAGATCAACATCCATCAGACCCGGCTGGATGCGTCCAACGTGATGGCGCTGATCGACGGCTACGACATCGTGGCGGACGGGTCGGACAATTTCGCCACCCGATTCCTGCTCAACGATGCCTGCTTCTTTGCGAAGAAGACCTTGGTGTCGGCGGCGGTGACCGAGTTCGAAGGCCAGCTTTCCACCTACAAGGCGTTCGACAAGGGCTGCCCCTGCTATCGCTGCCTGTTCCCCGCGCCCCCGCCGCCCGGCACCGTGCCCTCCTGCTCGCAAACCGGGGTGCTGGGGGCCGCCGCCGGGGTGATGGGGTCGCTGCAGGCGCTGGAAGTGCTGAAGGAAGTCGCCGGACTGGGCACCGGGATGGCGGGAAAAATCCTGAGTTACAAAGCACTTAGCGCGGAATTTCGCACCGCCCGGCTGGCTCCCGACCCGGCCTGCCCCTTGTGCGGGTCCGCCCCCACAATCCGCCAGATCGGCGATCAGGCTTAACCGCCATTTAAAAGGCTTTGCGGCACCATGGCCTCATCAAGGGGCACCATGGCACGCGAAATTCATTACGAGGTTTTCCGCCGGGTCGGCGCCAAGGGCGGCTGGACGCTGCACGAGGTCGTCTCGACCCGCGACGGCGCCATCACCATGGCGCAGGAGCTGATGGCCGCCGAGAAGGCCACCGGCGTCAAGGTGGTCAAGGAAACCTACAACGACGACACCGGCGACTATCTGACCCTCAAGATTTTCGAAGAGGGCCACAACCAGGTGAAGGTTGAGCCGGCGCAGGAAGACGCGCCGCATGCCCTGCCCTGCTTCAAGCCGGACGATCTGTATTCCTATCACGCCCGCGCCACCACGAGCCGGCTGCTGGCCGATTATCTTTCGCGCAACAAGATCACCATCACCGAGCTGATCCACCGCGCCGACATGCTGGAAAAGCTGGAAGCCACCGGCACGGTCTATCAGCACGCCATCCAGAAAGTGGCGGTGGCGCAGGCCGCCTCGACCACCACGCCGGTGCAGCAGATCGTCAAAAGCCTGAACGAGCTGACCACCCAGGCTTTCAATCGCGTGTATCGCGATCAGCGCAAGGGTCTGTTCCCGAACCCGCACCCCGAACAGTTCGCCGAACTGGCCACTAAGATGGCGGGACAGGGCGATGCCTCTTACATCTTCAACGGCGCGCTGGCGCAGCATCTGAAGGACGCGCGCGGCTGGGATGAGAAAGTCCTGCTGCTGATCACGGTGATGGAAAAAGCGCCATCCGAAGATGCGCCGCGCAAGCTCGTGCTGTCGTCGATCGATGCCATCCTGGCCGAAATTCTCAATGGCTCTGCGGCGCTGCACGAACTGATGGGAAAGAGCGAGAATCTCGCCGGCGCCCTGAGCAATCTGGTGTCGCTGTTCCTGGGAAAAGCGCCGGACGACGCCAAGAGCGGTCTTGCCGCCCTGACCCAGAATTTCGCCGCCGACAGCCTGCCCGAAGCGCGCACCGCCGTGGCCAACCGCATCGTGGCGGAGTTCAAGAGCAACAAGCGCCTGTGCCCCGACAACATGGTCGACGAGCTGAAGGCGCTACGCAGCATCGCCAACCGGCTGGTGATGGGCGTGGGCAAGTATCTGGGTCACGAAGACCTGGTCGCGGCCTTTACCCTGCGCTCCAAGCGCCTGGTGACGCAGGAAGCGCTGGGCGGGCATATCGCCGAGGCCGCGCCGGACGACAAGCTGGACCGCATCCTGTTCGTCGAGGACAACATCATCGGCGTGGAAAACAAGCGGCAACTGGCCAGCTTTGTGCTGCCGGTTCTGACTTCGGCGGCGTTCGAGAATCATTTCCAGAACCCCAAGCTGCCTTTGCTGCAGCGGTTGCAGCGCCTGGCGCAGTTGCAGTCGCGCGTGCGCCGCAGCGGTTTTGTCGATGTCACCCGCGAGGAAATCGCCGGCAAGATGGATGCGCTGGCCGTGGCGATGGAAGCACGCGGCAAGCTGTTCGAATCCATCTCCGGCCGCACCACCAACCCGGTGGAAAAGGCCCAGACCCTGCTGCGACTGGCGACCGGCGGGGTGCTGACCGAAGGCGCGCTGTCGGCCAAGGCGCGGGAGATGATCCTGGGCTATCTGTCTCAGCCCGGCTTCCTGACCGGCTATATCGCCGCCCAGACCAAGGACGGGGCGGCGCCCAACAGCGAAAAGCTGATGGCCGAACTTATCGAAACGCTGGGCAAGGCGGGTATCACCGCCGAGACAGGCTTGAAAAGTATCGCGGCCTAACTGCTCACCATGGGCGGGCCTGACCCGCCCATCTATCGCGACATCTGCACGGAAAGAAAGTTGGATGGCCGGCTTCTTCAATTTGAGGATGGGCCCGGCCATGGAGAATTGATTAGTGCGCGGCGTCCCAATTGTCGGCAGCGCGGGCGTCGACCACCAGCGGCACTGAGATTTCGACGGCGGGCAGCGCTGCCTTTTCCATGATCAACTTGATCAGGCTCGACGCCTTGTCGACATCCTTGTCGGGCGCTTCAAAGATCAGTTCGTCATGCACCTGCAGCAGCATGGTGGCTTTCAGCTTTGCCTTTTCCAGCGCGCCCGGCAGGCGCACCATGGCGCGGCGGATGATGTCGGCGGCGGCGCCCTGGATCGGCGCGTTGATGGCGGCGCGTTCGGCGCCCGCGCGGAAGCCCTGAACCTTGGAATTGATCTCGCGGATATGGATGCGCCGCCCGAACAGGGTTTCGACGAAGCCATGGGTGCGGGCGAACTGCTTGGTGTCTTCCATATAGTCGCGGATGCCCGGGAAGCGCGTGAAGTATTTCTTGATGTAATCGCTGGCTTCACCCTGGGGAATGCCGAGCTGGTTGGCCAGGCCAAAGCCTGAGATGCCGTAGACGATGCCGAAATTGATCGCCTTGGCGCGGCGGCGGATTTCCGGCGTCATCTCCTTCAGCGGCACGCCAAAGATTTCCGACGCCGTCATGGCGTGAATGTCCTGATTGTCGGCAAAGGCCTTTTTCAGCTCGGGAATGTCGGCGATATGGGCCAACAACCGCAGCTCGATCTGGCTGTAGTCGGCGCTGATAAGCTTGGCGCCCTTGGCCGCAATGAAGGCCTGGCGGATGCGGCGGCCTTCCTCGGTGCGCACCGGAATATTCTGCAGGTTGGGATCGCTGGAGGCCAGGCGCCCGGTCGTGGTCGAGGCCATGGCGTAGGAGGTGTGCACCCGGCCCGTCTTGGCGTTGATGTAGGTCGGCAGCGCATCGGTATAGGTGCCGCGCAGTTTGGACAGACCGCGCCATTCCAGCACCTTGGTGGCGATGGGATGGCCCTGCGCCGCCACGTCTTCCAGCACATCGCTGTCGGTGGACCACGCCCCGGTCTTGGTCTTGCGCCCGCCTTCGATCTTCATCTTGTCGAACAGGATTTCGCCAAGCTGCTTGGGCGAGCCGATGTTGAAATCGCTTTCCGCCAGCTTGTGGATTTCGCTTTCCAGAATTGCCTGCTGCTTGGCAAAATCGTTGGAAAGCTTGCGCAGCATATCCGGGTCGATGGTGACGCCGGCGCGCTCCATGTCGGCCAGCACCATCACCAGCGGCCGTTCCAGGGTTTCATAAACGGTACGTTTGGCTTTTGATGCCAGCATCGGCTTGAACAGCATGTGCAGGCGCAAGGTGACGTCGGCGTCCTCGGCGGAATATTTGGTGGCGTCCGCCACCGGCACGCAGTCGAATGTCAGCTTGCCTTTGCCCTTGCCCGTCACTTCGGCGAACGTGATGGGCGTGTGCGACAAGTGCAGCGCACTGAGTTCGTCCATGCCATGGCCATGCAGCCCGCCTTCCAGCACGTAAGACATCAGCATGGTGTCATCGACGGGAGCGATGCGGATGCCGCGCTGCAGGAATATCAGCGCATCGTATTTGAGATTCTGGCCGACCTTCAGGATGCTGTCGTCTTCCAGGAGCGGCTTCAGCCGGGCCAGCACATCGGCTTCGGTCATCTGCACGATGGCGTCCTTGCCATCCTGTTCCTGCGACAGGTCCAGCGACAGGCCGTCGCCCTTGCGATGACCGCAAGGGATGTAACAGGCTTCACCCGGAGCCACCGCGAGGCTTATGCCGCACAGACTGGCGGTCATCGCATCCAGCGAGGTGGTTTCGGTATCAACGCAGACGGTGCCGGCCTCAACAGCGCGGGCGATCCACTTGTCCAAGTCGCTGGCCGCGGTCACCGTGACATAGGCATCGTGGTTGATCGGCGCGCGCAGGGCCGAAGTGTCGGCAGGCGCGGCCGCTTCGAGGTCTGGCAATTGCGGCTTGGGCGGCAGCACATTGGCCACCGTCGGCGCCGCGGCGATACCGTCCAGATCAGAAACGTCAAAATGCGCCGCCACCCGCTTGGTGATGGTGCCAAATTCCATCGCCTTCAGGAACGCGATCAGGTCCTTGCAGTCGGGCTCATGCACCGCGAATTCGTCGGGCTGCTCCTTCAGCGGCACCTTGTCGTCCAGCGTCACCAGCTTGAGCGAGATGCGAGCATTTTCCGCATTCTCGATCAGGGTTTCGCGGCGCTTGGGCTGCTTGATCTCGCCCGCCCTGGCCAGCAGGCTTTCGATATCGCCGTAAGCGTTGATCAGTTCGGCCGCCGTCTTGATGCCGATGCCGCGCACGCCCGGCACATTGTCGGTGGAATCGCCGGCCAGCGCCTGCACCTGCACCACCTTGTCGGGGGTGACGCCGAACTTCTCCAACACCTCCGCAGAGGCCAGGCGCCTGTTTTTCATGGTGTCGAGCAATTCGACCTTGCCGTCCACCACCAGCTGCATCAGATCCTTGTCGGACGAGATGATGGTACAGCGGGCGCCCGCCTCGTGCGCCAGTCGCGCATAGGTGGCGATCAGGTCGTCGGCCTCATAGCCCTTCATCTCGACACAGGAGACGCCGAAGGCGCGGGTCGCATCGCGCACCAGCGGGAACTGCGGGATCAGGTCTTCGGGCGCGGGCGGGCGGTGCGCCTTGTATTCCTTGTAGATTTCGTTGCGGAAGGTCATTTCGCTAGCGTCGAAAATCACCGCCAGATGGGTCGGCTGCTCCGGACCTTTCATGTCCTCCAGCAGCTTCCACAGCATGTTGCAGTAGCCGGACACCGCGCCGGTCGGCAGGCCGTCGGACTTGCGGGTCAGCGGCGGAAGCGCGTGATAGGCCCGGAACAGGTAACCGGAACCATCAACCAGATAGAGGTGGTCGCCCTTTTTCAGAGCGGTCAATGATGCGTTGCCCCGGCCTTGAGCACGAAGCGCTTGTCGCAATAGGGGCATTCGACGCTGTGTTCGTCGCCCATCTCCAGATAGACGCGCGGATGGCCCAGGGCGCCGCCGCCGCCATCACAGGCGACGCGGGTATTGTCGGTTTCAACGATTTCGGGGGCATCGACAGGCATGAAAAGGACCTAAAAACGCGCGACGGGCGGGATCATACAAGTTAGGATTTGCGCGGCAAGGGTGGATTTCCCAGTGGTAAAACTAGACAGAATCTACACCAAAGGCGGCGATTCCGGGCAAACCGGGCTCACTGACGGCAGCCGTGTTTCCAAGACCCATCCGCGCATCACCGCCATCGGCGCGGTGGACGAAGCCAACAGCGCCATCGGCGTGGCGCGGCTTGCGGCGCAGGGCGATTTGGGCGCCGCGCTGGCCCGCATCCAGAACGACCTGTTCGACCTGGGCGCTGACCTGTCCGCGCCCGACGAGGGCCGCAAGGGCGAAGGCGCGTTGCGCATTGCCGAGGCGCAGGTGGAACGGCTGGAGCACGAGATCGACGCCATCATCGAGAAACTGTCGCCGCTGACCTCTTTCATTCTGCCCGGCGGCACGGCGCTGGCGGCGCACCTGCATCTGGCCCGCGCCATCGCGCGGCGCGCCGAAGCGGCGATGGTGGCGCTGGCGGCGGAAGCGGCGATCAACCCGGCGGCGCTGCGTTATGCCAACCGGCTGTCGGACTTATTGTTCGTGATGGCGCGCGCGGCCAATGACGGCGGCAAAAGCGATGTGCTGTGGGTTCCGGGAAAGAATAGATAACTTCCTCTCACCATGGGCGGCCTTGAGCCGCCCATCCAGTAGCGCGCGATAGCGCGCCGCTGGAAAGATGGATGGCCGGGTCACGCCCGGCCATGGTGAGTTACCTATTCCGGCCCCGTTTTTCTGCCAAAAACAAACGCCAGAATGACACCCAGCACGCCGGTCGGCGCCCAGCCAGGCAGCGCGAGGAATGAATAGACCGCCTGCGCCATCCCGGGCTGATGGTTCTGCACCCAGCTTTTGAAAGCTTCCAGACGCGCGCCGTCGAACAGACCCCAGATGGTGCCCAGGCTGCGCACCGTCAGTTCCCCACCGCGTTCCAGGCTGCTGATCGCGTCCGCGCCCAAAAGCATGAGCGCGGTGACGATCAGGACCAGGCTGACAAGACGCATGAAGATGGCCATGGCGCAGGAATAACGCGATGAGCCACGCGCGCACAAGAAATCCGCCGTTCTAGGTTAAGACCCTCTCGCAATTGCGCTATTCGCCATGTTGACGGGCCACGCCGCCCGGTGGCACGGTCGGGATCGGACACGGATGGGGGAAAATGTGTCCGATTGGGCGCGGCCCAACGCTGTCTGGCCCGTGGGAGCGCAGGCCAAGATCGCGGCAAACCCCCAAGGATTGATGCCGGCGCACGACCGGCGATGCCGGGGACATGCATGGCCGACCAGCTGACATCGCTTTATCCAACCACGCTCATGCGCCGGCACCTGCCGAACATGGAAGAGGTGAACCGCCAGCTTGCCGGCATCATCGCCGAACTGGCCGCCACCGGTCCCAACATGGTCGCCGGCACCTCGAATGTCGGGGGCTTTCAGACCCGCGAAGACCTGCTGGCGGAGAACAACCGCTTTGCCCAGCATTCGGCGATGGTGACGCTGCGCAGCCATTTCATCCGCACAATCCAGGATTACGCCAAGCTATTGTTCGAGCAGGAATGCATGCGCAATCCCACCAATGTCGATTTCATGCTGTGGGGCTGGGGCGTTTCGTTGAAGGCCGGACACAGCCAGGAATTGCACGTCCATCCCACCGCCCATATCAGCGGCGTCTATTACGTCGCCGTGCCGCCGGGCGCGAAGGGCGAAACCAGCACCAACGGCAAGATCCGGTTTTACGATCCGCGACCGCGCGCCAACATGAACCAGCTTTTCACGCAGATCACCCGCCATTCCGAAATACCGGCGGAAGGTGATCTGCTGATGTTCCCAAGCTGGCTGGAACATTCGGTGGCGGCATTCGAAGGCGAAGGCGACCGCATCTGCATCGCCTTCAATGTGCGCCTGAACATGTCATGAAAAAGCCGCCCAGTTTCCCGGGCGGCTGATTCATTTCGCAAAGACCGCGGGCTTTAGGCCTGCGGCGCGTCGCCGGCCGGCTTCTTGCCGATGTCTTCGCCGGTGGTCTGGTCCACCTGCTTCATCGACAGGCGCACCTTGCCACGATCGTCAAAGCCCAAGAGCTTGACCTTCACGGCCTGACCTTCCTTGACCACGTCCTTGGGGTTGGCGACGCGGCTGGACGCCAGTTCGCTGACATGCACCAGACCGTCCTTGGGTCCGAAGAAGTTCACGAAGGCACCGAAGTCCATGACCTTGACGATCTTGCCGTCATAGATCTGGCCGATTTCCGGTTCGGCGGTCAGGCCGCGGATCCACTTGATCGCCGCCTTGATCGCTTCATGATCGCTGGACGCGACCTTCACGGTGCCGTCGTCCTCGACGTTGATCTTGGCGCCGGTCTTTTCCACGATCTCGCGGATCACCTTGCCGCCGGTGCCGATCACGTCGCGGATCTTGTCGGTCGGGATCTTGATCTGCTCGATGCGCGGGGCGTGTTCGCCCAGCTCTGCGCGGGCGCCGGTCAGGGCCTTGTTCATCTCGCCCAGGATGTGCAGACGGCCGCCCTTGGCCTGTTCCAGCGCGGTCTTCATGATCCCCTCGTTGATGCCGGAGATCTTGATGTCCATCTGAAGGCTGGTGATGCCTTCTTCGGTGCCGGCCACCTTGAAGTCCATGTCCCCGAGGTGATCCTCGTCACCCAGGATGTCCGACAGGACGACATGACGATCACCCTCAAGAATAAGTCCCATGGCGATACCGGCCGTGGGGCGCTTCAGGGGAACGCCGGCATCCATCAGCGCGAGGCTGGTGCCGCACACCGACGCCATCGAGGACGAACCATTGGATTCGGTGATCTCCGACACCACGCGGATGGTGTAGGGGAACTCGTCCTTCTTGGGCAGCATCGGGTGGATGGCGCGCCAGGCGAGCTTGCCATGGCCGATTTCGCGGCGGCCGGGGGCGCCCATGCGGCCCGTCTCACCGACCGAGTAGGGAGGGAAGTTGTAGTGCAGCATGAAGGTCTGCTTGCCGGTGCCTTCCAGGCTGTCGACAAACTGTTCGTCTTCGGCGGTGCCGAGCGTGCAAACCACCAGCGCTTGGGTTTCGCCGCGCGTGAACAGCGCCGAACCATGGGTGCGCGGCAGGATGCCGACTTCCGCCACGATCGGGCGAACGGTCGTCAGGTCGCGGCCGTCAACGCGCTTCTTGGTGTCCAGCACCGCGTTGCGCATCACATCGGCTTCGACATCGTGCAGCAGGCCGCCATAGACCGTGGCCGGCACCTTGCCTTCGCCTTCGCCGACGAATTCGGCGGCGAACTTCTTCTTCACGGCGCTGAGCGCATCGCGGCGCTCGAACTTGATCGGAAGCTGGAACGCCTTGGCCAGGTCGGCGCTGGCGGCCGCCTTCAGCTTGGCGCGCATCGGCGCATGGACGTCTTCGGGCACGGTGCGGGGCGCCTTCGCCGCCTTTTCCGCCAGGCGGATAATAGCGTCGATCGCGGTCTGCATCTGCTGATGGCCGAACATCACGGCGCCCAGCATCACGTCTTCGCTGAGTTCCTGGGCTTCGGATTCCACCATCATCACCGCGTCGCGGGTGCCGGCGACAACCAGTTCCAGCTTGGAATTGGGCATGTCTTCGATCGGCGGATTCAACTTGTATTCGCCATCGATATAACCGACGCGGGCGGCGCCGATCGGGCCCTTGAAGGGCAGGCCCGAAATGGTCAGCGCGGCGCTGACCGCGATCATCGCCACCACATCGGGATCATTTTCCAGGTCGTGGCTCAGCACCTGCGCCACAACCAGCGTCTCGTTGCGATAGCCGTCGGCGAACAGGGGGCGGATGGGACGGTCGATCAGGCGCGAGATCAGGGTCTCGCGTTCCGTCGCGCCGCGCTCGCGCTTGAAATAGCCGCCCGGAATCTTGCCGGCGGCGTAATAGCGTTCCTGGTAATTCACGGTGAGCGGGAAAAAGTCCACGCCCTCTTTCGGGTTCGCCGCGCCGACCACGGTGGCCAGGACAACGGTTTCGCCATAGGTGGCCAGAACCGAACCATCGGCCTGGCGCGCAATCTTGCCGGTTTCGAGGGTCAGCTCGCGGCCGCCCCATTCAAACGTTTCTTTGTGGATGGTGAACATCGTTTCTTCTTCTCTCGTGTGCCCGCCGCCATATTGCGCCCGGGCCTTCCTCTTTTGGTCGCGCCACATTGGTGGTCGCTCCCGGTGACTCCCCTATGGAGCCCGCCTTTGCGGAAGCTCATCCCCCGCAAAAGCAAAACACGGCCCCACGCTTTTGCGCGAGGCCGTGTCTTATTCTGGTTGCCGCGAACTCAGCGGCGCAGGCCCAGCTTGGCGATGATGCTTTCGTAGCGCTTCACATCGCGGGACTTCACATAGTCCAGCAGATTGCGGCGCAGCGACACCATCTTGATCATGCCGCGACGGGAATGATTATCCTTGGCGTGGGTCTTGAAATGTTCGGTGAGGTTGGTGATGCGTTCCGACAGGATCGCGATCTGCACTTCCGGCGAGCCGGTGTCGTTCTTGCTGGTCGCGTGTTCGGCGACGACTTCTTTTTTGCGTTCAGGCGTAATCATGGTTTCTTTTTCCGGACATCAGGTCGTTGAAAAATTGAAGACGCGAAACGGACGAAGCTCACCTTCGGCGATTTCGGCCAGTGCTACGGGCGAACCGTCTTCTTCCTTGAGAAAGACCGTCAGACCGGAGAGCTCGCCGTCACCAAAACCGTCCTTCATTTTTGCGAACAGCGCCGCGCGGATGAGGATGGGGTTGCCGGATCGGATGCGAACCGTATCGGGACCACTGACAGCCAGCGCCGGGATGCCGTCCAGCGCGGTTGAAAGGGGCCTCAAATACCCAAAAGCGGCGGGACTATGCATAAAAGGGGTCAGGGTATCCAGCCCGACCGCGTCTTTTTCGTCCCACCCCCCTGACCGGGTCCGGCGCAGGGTCGAAACATGCCCCAAAGTACCCAGCGCCAGGGCAATGTCGCGCACCCAGGACCGGACGTAAGTGCCTTTGCTACAACGGATTTCGAACACCGCTGTGTCGATTTGGGCTTCCACCAGCCGGGCCTCGAACACCTGCACCGGGCGGGGTTCCAGGACCACCTCTTCCCCGTCCCGGGCCAGGTCATAGGCGCGCTCGCCCTGGACCTTGATGGCCGAATAGACCGGGGGGGTCTGGCTGAGGGCGCCCGTGAAGCGGGGCAGCATGGCCTCGATTTGCGCTGCTGTCGGGCGCTGGTCGCAGGTGCCGGTGACCTTGCCCTCGGCATCGTCGCTGTCGCGGCTTTCGCCCCAGGTGGCGGTGAAGCGGTAGGTCTTCTGCGCGTCCATGGCGAAGGGAACGGTCTTGGTCGCCTCGCCCAGCGCAATCGCTAGGATGCCGGTGGCCATGGGATCGAGAGTTCCGGCATGACCGGCCTTCTGGGCGTCGAAGATGCGGCGCACCGCGCCGACGGCCTGCGTCGAAGTCATGCCCAGCGGCTTGTCCAGGATGACCCATCCATGGACCGGGTTGCCCTTCTTCCTGCGACCCATCAGCCTTCTTCTTCGTCGTCTTGTTTGCCCGCGAGATCGCGGGAGACGCGGTCGGACCGCAGGATCGTCTCGATCTTCAGCGCCTCTGCAAAGCTTTCGTCTTCGACAAAGCGCAGCTCGGGCGTGAACTTCATGGTGATGCGGTGGCCCATCTCGCCGCGCAGGAAGCCTTTGTGGCGATTGAGCGCCGCCACGATCTCCTTGGCGTTCTGTCCGCCCAGGGGTTCGCAATAGACCGTGGCATAGCGCATGTCGGGAGACGGCTTGACCTGGGTCACCGTCACCGACACGCCGTCCAAATCGGGATCGCGGATTTCGTTGCGGTTGAGGATTTCGGCCAGGGCGTGGCGCAACGCCTCGCCCACGCGCAACTGGCGCTGCGACGGGCCAAGCGGTCCGTCAGCACGCCCGGTGCGGTGGCCGGAAGAACGGTCCGGGCGGCCAGGGGGACGGCGAGACGACATTTACACGATCCTCAAGGAACGAGGATTACAGTGCGCGCTGAATGGTTTCGACATCGAAACATTCAATGACGTCGCCCTTCTGCATGTCCTCATAATTGGTGAAGGCCATGCCGCACTCCTGCCCGCTCTGCACCTCTTTCACTTCGTCCTTGAAGCGCTTGAGGGTGGAGAGTTCGCCTTCGTGGATCACGACATTGTCGCGGATCAGGCGAACCTTGGAGCCGCGGCGCATGACGCCTTCGGTGACCTTGCAGCCGGCGACCTTGCCGACCTTGGAAATGTTGAAAACTTCCAGGATTTCGGCATTGCCCAAGAACTTCTCGCGGGTCTCGGGCGTCAGCATGCCCGACAGCGCCGCCTTCACGTCATCCACCAGATTGTAGATGATGTTGTAGTAGCGGATTTCCACGCCGTCGCGCTTGGCGCGGTCGCGCGCCTGGTTGTTGGCGCGGACATTGAAGCCCAGCACGGCCGCACCCGAAGCATGCGCCAGGATGACGTCGCTTTCGGTGATGCCGCCCACGCCCGACTGCAGAATCTGCGCGCCGACTTCGTCGGTGCCCAGCTTGGCCAGTGCGCCCTGAATGGCTTCGCTAGAACCCTGCACGTCGGTCTTCATCACCAGCGGCAGCAGGCGCTTTTCGCCGGCTTCGCGGGTCTTGAGCAACTGATCGAGAGTCTGGCGTGAATTGGAGGCCTGACGCGACTCGCGGCGCTTGCGGCCACGATATTCCGCGACTTCGCGGGCACGGGCTTCGTTTTCGACCACCACCATTTCGTCACCGGCTTCCGGCGCCGCCGAAAGACCCAGCACTTCGATGGGCGTGGAGGGACCCGCAGTGCGGACCGTCTCACCGCGTTCGTTGACCAGCAGGCGCACGCGGCCCCATTCGGAGCCGGCCACGACGATATCGCCAACCTTGAGCGTGCCGCGCTGAACCAAGACGGTCGCGACCGGGCCGCGGCCCTTGTCCAGCTTGGCTTCGACCACGGCGCCTTCGGCGGCGCGGTCAGGGTTGGCCTTGAGGTCGAGAAGTTCGGCCTGCAGCAGGATGGCTTCTTCGAGTTTGTCGAGATTGGTGCCCTTGGTGGCGGAAACTTCTACCACCTGCACTTCGCCGCCCATGTCCTCGACCTGGATTTCATGCTGCAGCAGTTCGGTCTTCACGCGGTTGGGGTTGGAGTCGCCCTTGTCGATCTTGTTGACCGCCACGATCATCGGAACGCCCGCCGCCTTGGCATGGGCAATAGCTTCGACCGTCTGGGGCATGACGCCGTCATCGGCCGCCACCACCAGTATGATCAGGTCGGTGACCTTCGCGCCGCGGGCGCGCATCTGGGTAAAGGCGGCATGGCCCGGCGTGTCCAGGAAGGTGATCTTGGCGCCGGATTTCAGATGCACCTGATAGGCGCCGATATGCTGGGTGATGCCGCCGGCTTCGCCGGCAACCACGTCGGTCTTGCGCAGCGCGTCGAGCAGCGAGGTCTTGCCATGGTCGACATGGCCCATGACCGTGACCACCGGCGGGCGCGCCACCAGATGCTCATCCGCATCCTGTTCGCCGGTCAGGCCGTCCAGCACGTCCGATTCGGCAACACGCTTCACGACATGCCCGTATTCGGCAGCGACCAGTTCGGCGGTGTCGGCATCGATCACGTCGCTGGGCGTGGCCATCATGCCGTTCTTCATCAGCACCTTGATGACGTCGACCGTGCGGCGCGCCATGCGGTTGGCCAGATCGGCCACCGTGATGGTTTCGGGCACGATGATGTCGCGCGGACCGGCGGGGCCGGCGGGCTGCTGCTGGTGACCCTTGTTCACGCGCTGCAGGTGGCGCTTGTAGGACGCGACCGAACGCACGCGTTCGTCATCGTCGGACAAAGCGCGGGTAACCGTCAGCTTGCCGCGGCGGCGTTCGCCTTCGACCTTCTTGGGCGAAGCAGGAACCTTGGCCGCGCCGGGCTTGCCGGGGCCGCCCTTCTTGCTGCTCTCTTCTTCTTCTTCGTTTTCCAGGCGGCGGCGCGGCGCTTCACCCGGCACGACATCGCCGGGCTTGGCGGCTTCGCGGCGCGCGACTTCCTGCTCGGCGCGCTTCTTGGCCAGATCCTCCGCGACCTTGCGGGCGTCTTCTTCCTGCTTGCGGCGTTCGGCGGCGGCGCGCTCGATCTTGAGCTGTTCTTCTTCCTGGGCGCGGCGCTGGGCTTCCAGTTCGGCGATGCGGCGCGCTTCGGAATCGGAAACGCGGGCATCGGCCAGCGCGGCTGAGCGGCGGGCTTTTTCTTCGTCCGACAACTGGCGCAGCACCACGCCGCGCGGCGCGGCGGCGGGCTTCTCGGCGGCGGGCGCCTTTGCGGCGGGCGCGGGCGCAGCAACGACCGGCTTTTCGACGGCCTTGGCGGCCGGCTTGGCGGCTGCGGCGGCTGCCGGCGGCGCAGCGGAGCGCTTCTTCTCCACCACCACGGCCTTGGTGCGGCCATGGCTGAAGCTCTGCTTGACGGTCGAGGTTTCCGTCTTCTTCAGCGAGAGCGTCTTGCCCGGTCGTTTTGTTTCGTCGGTATCGCTCATTGATCTCTTTCAGTCCGCAGGCGGAAGCCGGAAAGGCGTTCCGCATCAAAGGTCAAACGTTCGGCAAGACCGCCCGGCTGGACGGCGGCATGTATCACATTCTCGCGTCCCAGCGCCAAGCCCAATTCGGCGCTGGTCAGGCTCTCGATCACCACGCAATTCAGTTCCAGGCGATGCGCGGCGGCGTACAATTTGCGCTTGCCGTCGCGGGCGCCATCAAAGGCCTCGATCAAGGCCCTGGGCGGCTTGGGCCCTTCCAGACCGCGCAGCACATTGTCAAAGCCCAGCAGCAACTGGCCGCTGCGCCGCGCGATTCCCAGATCGCCCAGCATGCGGGTGACCAGCGCTTTCTCGGCGCGATCGGCAAGATCGGCGGTTGCCGTCACCTGCGCCTTGGCGGCGCGGGAGAACAGCTTCTTTTCCACCGCCGCCAGCACCGCCTTGCGCGAGGATTCAACCCAAAGGCCCCGGCCCGGCAGCTTGGCGGATGCATCGGGCACCACCACGCCGTCAGGTCCGGCGACAAAACGCATGAGGCGGCTGTCGGGCATGACGGTGCCCGACACGATATCGCGACGCTCGCGCGCATCCGCGCGCGAGCCTTTGCGCTTATCGTTCGTCTCATCCATATCGTGGGCCAAAGCGGTCATCAGGCTTCCGGCTTCTCCTCGCCTTCGCCTTCTTCGGCGACTTCTTCTTCAACCGTTTCCTCGATCCAGCCGATCTTGACGCGCGCCTTCATGATGATGGCGTTGGCGTCGTCGCTGGTCAGGTTGAAACCATCCAGGGCGCCGGCGATGCGGACGCGTTCCTTGTCCTTGCCGGTTTCGTAATAGCCGATCAGGTCGTCGGTGGCGCAGCCCGCCAGGTCTTCGAGGCTCTTGACGTCATTCTCGCCCAGCGCGACCGCCATGGCCGGGGTGACGCCATCGACTTCCAGAAGATCGTCGGTGACGCCCAGCGCCAGGCGCTTGTCGTCCATTTCCTTGTTGCGGGCTTCGATGAATTCGACGGCGCGGCTCTGCAGTTCCTGCGCGGTTTCCTCGTCGAACGCCTCGATCTGCGCCAGTTCGCCCAGATCGACATAGGCCACATCCTCGATGGTGGCGAAACCTTCCGACGCCAGAAGCTGGGCGACGGTTTCGTCCACGTCCAGCGATTCCATGAACAGCGCGGTGCGGGTGGTGAATTCCTTCTGGCGGCGTTCCGATTCCTCGGCTTCCGTCAGGATGTCGATCTGCCAGCCGGTGAGCTGCGAAGCCAGGCGCACATTCTGGCCGCGGCGTCCGATGCCCAGGCTGAGTTGTTCGTCCGGCACCACCACTTCGACGCGGTGGGTGTCTTCGTCCAGCACCACCTTGGTGACTTCGGCGGGCGCCAGCGCGTTGACGATGAAGGTCGCCGCTTCGCCGTTCCACGGAATGATGTCGATGCGCTCGCCCTGCAGCTCCTGCACCACCGCCTGCACGCGCACGCCGCGCATGCCGACGCAGGCGCCGACGGGATCGATCGAGGAGTCCTTGCTGATCACCGCGATCTTGGCGCGGCTGCCCGGATCGCGGGCCACGGCGCGGATTTCGATCACGCCGTCGTAGATTTCCGGCACTTCCTGCGCGAACAGGCGCACCATGAACTGCGGGTGCGAGCGCGACAGGAAAATCTGCGGGCCGCGGGCTTCGCGGCGCACGTCGTAGATATAGGCGCGGATGCGGTCGCCGGCGCGGAAGGATTCGCGCGGGATCATCTCGTCGCGGCGCACAACACCTTCGGCCTTGCCCAGGTCGACAACCACCGAGCCGAATTCCGAGCGCTTGACCACGCCATGCACCACTTCGCCGATGCGGTCCTTGTATTCGTCATACTGCCGCTCGCGTTCGGCGTCGCGCACCTTCTGCACGATCACCTGCTTGGCGTTCTGCGCATTGATGCGGTTGAAATCCACCGGCGGCAGGGTTTCCGCGATGATGTCGCCGATCTGGGCGTCGGGATTGCGCTTGCGCGCATCGACCAGCGAAATCTCGGTCTTGTCGTTCTCGACCATCTCCACGACATGCAGATAGCGCGAGACATGGGTTTCGCCTGTCTTGGGATCGATATCGACCTTGATGTCGTTCTCGGTGCCGTAATGCGCCTTGGCGGCGCGCTGCATGGCTTCTTCCATCGCAGCCAGCACGACCTGCTTGTCGATCGACTTGTCGCGCGCGACGGCGTCGGCGATCTGCAGCAGTTCAAGCCGGTTGGCAGAAATTGCGGTGGCCATTTTACTTCTCCTGAGTGTCAGACGCTTTGCGCGCCTTCAAATCTTCGTTGATGAGCTTGTCGGTGAGCACGAGTTTCGCGTTGGCAAGGTTGCGAAACGCAAATCGGTAATCCAGCTTGTCGGCGCGGATCAGTATGTCATTGCCGTCCAGGCCGAGCAGCGTCGCCTTGAACCGCTTGCGGCCTTCGCCGGAATGGTCGCGCGGGTCTTCGCCCGAAATGCTGCGCACCGCCGCATGAAGTTCGATCTTGGCCTCATGGCCGGACCAGCGGGCGAAATCCATCAGGCGGGTCAGCGGTCGGTCGATGCCGGGCGAGGAGACTTCGATCTCATACTCGCCTTCGACCGGGTCTTCCGCCTCGATGAAATCCAGCAGCGCGTGGGAAAGGGCGGTGCAGCCTTCGACATCCATGCTGCCGTCGGGACGCTCGGCCATCACCTGCAGCGTGCGGCTGGCGCCGCCCATCATGCGCAGGCGCACCAGCTTGAACCCCGCCTTTTCAATGACGGGTTCAAAGATCGGTTCGAGATGGACTGCTGCTGTTACGACCAATTTTCCAAAGCCTTTTGCCCGCGGCGATCTTGCGACCGCCACACAACACGTCTTGTTGTTTGGGAATGGGCGCTATTTACGCCCGGGTGCGCGTTAATTCAAGCCGCTACTTCTTCTTGGCGTCGTAGAGCTGCATCGTGGTGATGCCCGGCGTGCCGCGGTCTTCCTGGATTTTCGGCTTGGGCGGGGCCGGTGCCATGGCGCGCTCCAACGCGTCAAAATCCTTTGGAGTCAAAAGCATAACGAAAAAGACGATGGTGATGAGTATCGCCACCGCCACGATGCCCAGATCGCCCGGATGCATGCCGAAAATCACCCGTTCGTCGGGATCGCGGGGCTTTTTGCGAAAAATCATGGGTCTTTTTACAGCCTTACAGCGCCAGAAGCGAAGGCTCCGCGCGACGACGCCGCGCAAAGCGTAGAAATGTCGGCGGGCCCTTGATGGCCTTGGCTTCATAACGGGTCGGCGGCCAGTCGGCCGGACGGCTTTTCCAGTCGGCCGGACACCGGGCCAGCCATTCAAAGGCCGGATGGGCCATCAGCCGTTCCAGCGCATACGGCAGATAGGACTTGTCATCGGTGGCGAAGCGAAGTTCCGCCCCGTCCCTCAGCACCCGGGCGAGCTGGTCCAGCATCTCCATCTGGAGGAAACGCCGTTTGTGATGGCGGGTCTTGGGCCAAGGATCGGGGAACAGCAGGAAGAAGCGGCCCAAGCTGGAATCCGGGAGGGCTTCGATGATGTCGCGGCCATCGCCTTCATGGATGCGAACAGTGTTCAGTGGCGTTTCTTCCAGCTTGGTCAACAGCTTGGCGACACCCATCTCATACGGCTCGGCCCCGATTATACCAACTTGCGGATGATGGCTCGCCTGCCAGACCAGATGCTCGCCGGCGCCAAAACCAACCTCCAGCCAGACGTCCTGAACAGTGTTTGGAAACTGGCCTTTGGGGGCCGGCCCGACCTGCCAGGCCAGCTCGCCCAGCAAGGTGCCACGCAGGCTGACCTGGCGCGGCGACAGCTTGGGTCCCTTGCGCCGGCCATAAAGCTTGCGGCGGTTGCGGTCGGGGTGATCGGCAGGGTCGGACATCGGGTGCCTTAAACAGCATTCCGCCCGCATGCGCGAGCGCATGCGGGCGGAATGTCGTCAGATACGGGTCGCTTAGAACGCGGCCTTGATCTTGTCGGCCAGGTCGGTCTTCTCCCAGGAGAAGCCACCTTCCGCATCGGGCTCGCGGCCAAAGTGACCATAGGCGGCGGTGCGGGCGAAAATGGGCTTGTTCAGGTCCAGATGCTCGCGGATGCCGCGCGGCTTCAGGTTCATGATCTGCGGCAGAAGGATTTCCAGCTTGGCCTCGTCCACCTTGCCGGTGCCGTGGAGGTCAACATAGACCGACAGCGGTTCGGCAACGCCGATGGCGTAGGCGAGCTGGATGGTGCAGCGGTCGGCAACGCCCGACGCCACGACGTTCTTGGCCAGATAGCGCGCGGCGTAAGCTGCCGAACGATCGACCTTGGTGGAGTCCTTGCCGCTGAACGCGCCGCCGCCATGCGGGGCCGCGCCGCCATAGGTGTCAACGATGATCTTGCGGCCCGTAAGGCCGCAGTCGCCGTCCGGACCGCCGATGACGAACGAACCGGTGGGATTGATGTGCCACACGGTCTTTTCGTTGATCCATTCGGCAGGCAGCGCTTCGCGGATATAGGGCTCGACGATCTTGCGGATGTCGGCGCTGGTCTGGGATTCATGGGCGTGCTGGGTGGAAAGCACGATCTGGGTCGCTTCCACGGGCTTGCCACCGACATAACGCAGCGTAACCTGCGACTTGGCGTCGGGCAGCAGGGTCGGTTCCTTGCCGGAATGGCGAACCTTGGCCAGCAGCTCCAGGATCTTGTGGCTGTAGAAAAGCGGCGCCGGCATCAGGGCCGGGGTTTCGCGACAGGCATAACCGAACATGATGCCCTGGTCGCCCGCGCCTTCATCCTTGTTGCCGGACGCGTCAACGCCCTGGGCGATGTGGGCCGACTGGGCGTGCAGCAGCACTTCGACCTGGGCGTTCTTCCAGTGGAAGCCGTCCTGCTCGTAGCCGATGTCCTTGATCGCGGCGCGCGCGACGTCTTCGACTTCCTTGGCGCCGACCGACTTGGGACCGCGGGTTTCGCCGGCGATCACAACGCGGTTGGTGGTGCACAGGGTTTCGCAGGCGGCGCGGATGTCCCAGGGGCTCATGCCTTCCTTGGGGCCTTCGCGGAAGAACAGGTCCACCACCTCGTCGGAGATGCGGTCGCTGACCTTGTCGGGATGACCTTCCGAAACGCTTTCGGAGGTGAACAGATAGTCGGAACGCGCCATGGAAGACTTACCTTTTGGAAGCGGCGCTTTCTTTACAGGGTTTGCCGGGGGGGTCAACAGGATATGTCAAAAATGACATATCCTAGGCGGTGTAAGGGGATTCCCCACTACAAAAGCCGTGCTATACAGCCGCGAACACTGGGAATTGGCCATGCGCACCGCAACCGTCGAACGCAAAACCCGCGAGACCGAGATTGCCGTCTCCCTCGACCTGGACGGCGCCGGCGATGCCGACATCGATACCGGCATCGGCTTTCTGGACCACATGCTGGAAAGCTTTGCCCGCCATTCCATGATCGACCTGAAAGTGCGCGCCACGGGCGACCTGCATGTCGACTATCACCACACCACCGAAGACACCGCCATCGTGATCGGCCAGGCCGTGAAGCAGGCGCTGGGCGATTTTTCCGGCATCACGCGTTTCGGTTCGGCCCTGATTCCGATGGACGAGGCGCTGACCCGCGTGGCGCTGGACATGTCCAACCGCCCTTACCTGATCTGGAAGGTGAACATCCCCAAGCCCAAGCTGGGCGAGATGGACACCGAGCTATTCAAGGAATGGTTCCAGGCCTTTGCCCAGAACTCCGGCGCCTGCCTGCACATTGAAAACCTGTACGCCGAGAACAGCCATCACATCGTCGAGACCTGCTTCAAGGGTCTGGCGCGGGCGCTTCGTCAGGCGATCACGCCGGATGAACGCCTGGACGGCGCATCGCCGTCTTCCAAAGGCAGTCTCTAAGTCTTTAGACTGATCGCATGATCAGCTCTTCCACCGCACTCGATGTGGCGCGTGGGGTGAGCCGTCTTCTGCTGGAAGACGGCTATTCCCCAATCCTGGAATTCACTCTTCCCAACGGCAGACGGCTCGACGTAGCGGCGATAGGTCCGGGCGGCGAGATGCTGGGCGTGGAAATAAAAGTCGCGCTGGCCGACCTGCGCTGCGACACCAAATGGCCGGACTATCTGGATTATTGCGACCTGTTCTATTTCGCCATTCCGCCGGATTTTCCCGGTGAACATGTGCCGCAAAAGACCGGGCTGATCGTGGCCGACCGGTATGGCGGATCGATCGTGAAGCAAGCTGAGGCCCAGACGTTGCACGCCAGCCGGCGCAAGGCGGTGACCATCGGCTTCGCGCGCTGCGCGGCGGAACGGCTGTCGCGCAATCTGGAAACCATCGCGCAGGGAAAAATCCCCAACCTGGTCGTGCCCGATGCCGATTAGCCGTGCGGAGGGCTGGAAGATCGCGCTGTCGCTGCCCGGCAGCACCGAAACCCTGTGGTTTCACAAGCCCGCGGTTTTCATCCATGACCGCTTCCTGACCAAGGTGCATGACAAGGAAGAGGCCATGGTGCTGCAGGTCGGCTCGATGGAAATGCGCGACATGATGCTGGAAGCTGAGCCGAACCTTTTCTACATCACCGACCACTACAGGAACTTCCCCTTTGTGCTGGCGCGCTTGCGCGCGCTGGACCGCAAAAGTGTGAAGGACATGCTGGTAGGCCGCGCCACGCAACTGGCGCAGATGCCAAAGCGCAACGCGAAAAAGGCGGCGCCCAAGAAAAAGTCGCCAGGAAGGTTAAGCACTGAGTTTCTGGTGACGGGCTTGCAATGCCCCGCCCATGCAGGGGCCGAAACTCAGATTCTCAAGCGAATTTGTGCCAGAATGGTGCGCCGTCAGCGCGCTCATTGTGCTGGATGCCGCCTGGGCTGTTCGCATACCGCTGGAATTTACCGTCACCCGTGACGATTTCCTGCTGCCGGCGCTGATCTTCGTCATCGCGCTGGGCCTGCAGCTTGCGCGGCTTACCAAGGGCGCGGTGATGGCCGAGTATTTCGGGCTGACGCTGATCTCCTCGACCGCCATCTGCGCCTTGTCTTATCTATGCCTGGCATCGTCAGCCCCGTTGGTGGACGGGCGCCTGATGGCAATGGACCGTGTGCTGGGATTTGACTGGCTGGCGGGCTACCACTTTGTTGAAGCCCACCCCATGCTCAAAATCGTACTGGGCTTTGCCTATCACAGCCTGATTTTCCAGGGCCTGTATTTTGGCGTGCTGCTGGGCGTGATGGGGCGCACGGATCGTCTGCGCGAAATGTTCTGGATGTTCGGGCTTTGCGGGTTGATGGCCTGCGCCGGCACGATGCTGCTGCCCGCGCTGGGGCCGTCGAAACTCTACAATATCGCAACCGATACCGGCTTCGTGCCGGTGATGGAACATATCCTGAGCGGCGAAAATCTGCGCTTCACCTTGTCGGGCATGACCGGCGTGGTGAGCTTTCCGTCTTTCCACACCGCCATGGCGCTGGCTTACATCTGGGCCTTCCGCGGCACCGGTATAATCGGCTGGGGCATCGCGGCGCTCAATCTGGTGATGCTGGCGTCGGTGCCGTTCTTCGGCGGCCACTATCTGATGGACATGATCGCGGGCGCCGCCACCATGCTGATCGCGCTGGGACTGATCCGGGGCGCGCCCGCTTTGTGGAAAAAGCCGCAAGCCGTTCCGGCAACGGCGAACGCCTAGCGCGGCGAGCGCTTGGCCAGAATGCGCTGCAAGGTGCGACGATGCATGTTCAGCCGGCGCGCGGTTTCCGAAACATTATGGCCGCACAGTTCATAGACGCGCTGGATATGTTCCCAGCGCACGCGGTCGGCCGACATGGGATTTTCCGGCGGCTTGGGCTTGGAGCCCGGCACCGCCATCAGCGCCGCCAGGATATCGTCGGCATCGGCGGGCTTGGGCAGGTAATCAATGGCGCCATACTTCACGGCGGCGACAGCGGTGGCGATGTTGCCGAAGCCCGTCAGCACGACGACGCGGCAGTCCGGGCGGGTGGTGTGCAACGCCTCCACCACATCCAGGCCGTTGCCGTCATCTAGCTTGAGATCGACCACGGCATAGGCAGGCGGGGCTTCCTTGACGCGGGCTTTGCCCTCCGCCACCGATTCAGCCTGGAACACGGTGAAACCACGCGTTTCCAACGCACGCGCCAGGCGCTCACGCAGGGGACGGTCGTCCTCGACCAGAAGCAGTGTCTTTTCTTCGCCGGTCATTGTCGGGGCCTTTAGTACCCTTTTTGTGACCCGTCAAACCTTTCAGCCCGGCTCGCTCTGGGCGGGGGGCTGCTGGCCGTCGATCACGCCCCGAGGCCAGCGCACCGAGACCTGGGCGCCGCCGCCCGGCGGGTTTTCCGCCTTAACCACGCCGCCGGTCTGTTCCAGCAGGATTTTGGCGATGAAAAAGCCCAGCCCCATGCCTTCATGCTCATCCAGCGACCCTTGCGGGCCGATCTCGGTTTCGGCCAGGGCGCGGTGGCCTGGGCGCGAGGTGATGTAAGGCTCGCCCAGCGCCTCAAAAATTTCGGGCGAGAAGCCGGGGCCGTCATCGGTTACGCAAATGCGCAGCTCCTGCTCGTTCCATTCGGCCTTCACCGCCACCAGCGTTTTGGCGAAGTCGGCAGCATTCTCGATGATGTTGCCCAGCCCGTGCAGCAATTCGGGCGCGCGCCAGACCTGCGGCGGCTGCGCGTCAGCCATTGTTCTGGAAGGGGGCGGCGGCGTGACGGTGACGCGGATTTCCAGATCCTCGCCCCGGTGGGGCGCGGCGATATCATCGAGGAACGCGCCCAGCGGCAGGCGCGCGGTCACGCCCAGCAGCGCTTCTTCGGGATTGGCAAGCCGCGCGATGATGGCGCGGCAGCGTTCGGCCTGGGCGCGGAGCAGGCGCACATCTTCAACTTCGGTGGAATTTTCGGGCAGCGCCCGTTCCAGCTCGCGCGCCACCACCGCGATGGTGCCGAGCGGCGTGCCCAGTTCATGGGCCGCCGCCGTGGCGAGCGCACCCAGCGCGGCGAGGCGATGTTCGCGCGACAGCGCAAGCTGGGTGGCGGCAAGACCCGCCGACATGCGCGCCGATTCCGATGCGATGCGCCAGGCATAAACCGAGGTGAAGCCGATGCCGATCACCAGCGCCGTCCAGATGCCCGCTTGATAAAGCTGGGGCAGCATCAACACATCGCCCTCAGGCCAGGGCAGCGGCTGATGCTCGATGGCGATCACCGACACGGACGCAAACGCGATGAAAGCCAGGATCAGCACATTGCCCAGATTGAGCGTGGTGGCCGCGATCACCACCGGCCCCAGGAACATCAGGGCAAAGGGATTGGCGAGGCCCCCGGTCAGATACAGCAGCGCCGCAAGCTGCAGCACGTCGAACGCCAGATAGAAGGTCGCCTCGCGGTTGGTCAGGCGGTGGGTGGCGGGATAACGCAGCGCCAGCAGCACGTTCAGCGCGGCGCTGACCGCGATGGCCAGCGCGCAATAGAAAATCGGCAGCGGATAGCCCAGCGCGAAATAGACCAGGAACAGCGCGACCGACTGGCCCACGATCGCCAGCCAGCGCAGGTTCGACAGCGTGCGCAGGCGCACCCGGCCCCCGCCGCCCGCGCCCTGGGCAAAGCCCCGGGTCATTTCCTTGCGCGCCACTGGATGCTTCCCTAGAAACGGTTACGATTAGAGCACGACCCGCGGAACGGAAAAAGCATGCTGCGCAACAGCCGAGTTCTGATGCCCTATCTGCTGGTGATCGCCGCGCTGGTGGGCGGCTTCCTCTGGTATCAGAGCGAGCAGGTGCCGCGGATGGGCCGCGTCGTATCCACCGGCAGCATCGATGTCGGCGGCGCGTTCAAGCTCACCGATCATCTGGGCCAGCCGCGCAGCGACGCCGATTTCCGTGGTCGCTACATGCTGATCTATTTCGGCTTCACCTTCTGCCCGGACATCTGCCCCACCACGCTGGCGGTGGTGGCCGAAGCGCTGGACAAGCTCGGCCCGGACGCCAAGAAAATCGTGCCGGTGCTGATCACCATTGATCCGGAACGCGACACACCGGCTGTGCTGGCGGACTATGTCAAAGCCTTTGGCCCCACATTCGTGGGCCTGACGGGCACCACCGAACAGATAAAAGACGTTGAGAAGAAATTCCGCGTCTATGCCGTCAAGCGGCCCACCGGCGAATCAGGCGGCAAGGACGGCACGTATGGCGTGGACCATTCCAACGTTCTGTATCTGGTTGGGCCGGACGGCAAGATGATCCACTTCTATACCGAAACCCTCTCGCCCGACGATCTGGCGAAGGACTTGCGCACCAAGGTTTAAAGCGACTGCGGCAGCGGTAATTTGTTCTGCGCACAGGCCGCGATCAGCGTATTGTGCATCAGGCAGATGATGGTCATGGCGCCGACACCGCCCGGCACCGGGGTGATCGCGCCCGCGACCTGCCTGGCGGATTCATAATCGACATCGCCCACCAGCTTGTACTTTCCGTCACCGGCTTCGACACGGTTGATGCCGACATCGATCACGGTTGCGCCCGGCTTGACCCAGTCGCCCTTGACGAATTCCGGCTTGCCGATGGCGGCCACCAGAATGTCGGCGCGGCGCGCAAGGCCCGGCAAATCCTTCGAGCGCGAATGCGCCATCGTCACGGTCGCGTTGGCGGCCAGCAAGAGTTGCGCCGCCGGCTTGCCGAACAGCAGCGAGCGGCCGATCACCAGCGCTTCTTTTCCGGCGATGTCGCCGACATATTCCTTCAAGAGCAGCATCACGCCGGCCGGCGTGCAGGAAACCAGATGGGCGCGGCCCGACAGCAGCAGGCCCGCATTGGTCGGCGTCAGCGCATCGACATCCTTGGCCGGATCGAGCGCATCCAGCACCGCGGCTTCGTCCAGATGCTTGGGCAGCGGCAGTTGCACCAGAATGCCGTGCACGCTGGCGTCGGCGGACAGTTTCTTGACCTGCGCCACCAGTTCGGCCTGCGCCACATCGGCGGGCAGTTCGACATGCACCGACTTGAAGCCCAGCGCCTCGGCGGTCTTGCGCTTGTTGCGGACATAGACTTCCGAGGCCGGGTCCTTGCCGACCAGCACGGTGGCGAGCCCCGGCTGCAAGCCGTGCTGGGATTTCAGGTCGGCGGTGTAGTCGGCGATCTTGTCGCGCAGCCTGGCGGCACTGGCTTTGCCGTCGATCACGGTAGCGGTCATGGCCTAGAAACCGTAGGTGATGGCGGCCCAGCGGATCGTGTATTGCAGGAACCAGATCAGCACGAAGACGACGATCGGCGACAGGTCCAGCCCGCCCATCGAGGGCAGCATGCGGCGGATCGGCGCCAGCACCGGTTCGGTCAGCGCCAGCAGGACGCGCAGCAAGCTGCGGACGAAATTGTTATGGACATTGATGACGTTGAAAGCCGTCAGCCAGCTCACGATCACGGCGGCGATCAGGATCCACTTGTAGATCTCCAGGATCTGGATCAGCAGGGCGGCGATAGGGTTCATCATGATGGTCACCTTGTAGCGGCAGGAACTTGGTCCGAAAAGCCTGAAAATCCGCGTCTGGCTTGACGGCCCATGCCCCCATCCCTAAAAACCGCGCTCGGTTCGGGGCTGTAGCTCAGTTGGGAGAGCGCCTCGTTCGCAATGAGGAGGTCAGCGGTTCGATTCCGCTCAGCTCCACCATCCTTTCAGGATGGCACTCCGAACCGATTTTCCCCGACCCAGACCGCCCGCCTGACAGGCCTGATCCGGCGATTTTCGCCCCCGTTAAAATTCGATTTACCAATCGGGCGCTTACTGGCGGCCATGCTGCGCGCCCCGCTCCTCGCCTCGACCATTGCTGCCCTGGCCTTCATCGCCCTGGCCGGCCTGCCGGCGCATGCCGCCGACGAAAAAGCCAAGAAGGCGCCCGAACACAAGACCACCCAGTCCAAGAGCTACATCATGGTGGACCCGATCTACACCACCATCGTGGCGGACAATCAGGCCAAGGGCATGCTGATGGTGGGCGCAGGGCTCGACATTCCCGACGACAAACTGCGCGAGATGGCCACCCGGTCCATGCCGGTGCTGCGCGACGCCTATATCCGCAACCTGATGGCCTTCACCGCCAATGCGCCCGGCGATGCGCCCACCACGCTATATGCGATCATGGGCACGCCGGTGTATCGCGCCTCGCCCAAATTCCGCGCGCTGGCGGTGTTCCACGATCATATCTTCCAGGCCATCCGCAAGCAACAGTGGCAGATGGCGCGCGAACTGATTGGCCAGTGCCGCCGCCTGTCGGGCGCCAGCCAGAAGCTTTATGACCTGCACCTGACGCGTATCGCATACTTCGAGCAGCATCCGCCGGGCGCGGATTGGGATGGCGCGTTCCGGCCTATCCCCGAATAATTATTCGGGAATGAATGCCAATCCGTAATGCGCGGACGGCGCGCCTGTCAGCGCCGCCCAGAGCTGGTCACCCCAGGAAAAATGCCACCATTCATCGGGGTGACCGGCAAAACCTTCTTCGATCATCAGTCCGTGCAGCAGGCGGCGGTTGGCGCGCGCTTCCTGGTCGGAAAAGGAAAAGTCGTTTGCATCGAGCGCTTCAAAGCGGTCGCGATGCGCCAGCGCGGTGACGTCGTCGAACAGCGAGCCCATCCACAGTTGCTCGCCATTCTTCCATCGTAAAGTGAGATCGACCGCCGCCGCCGTGGCGTGGGGCGCAGGTGAAGTCGGATCGTCGGTGGGCGCGGACCAATAGCGTTCGACTTCTTCGGTGAGCGCCGCGCCGGCCAGCGTGCTGCCGCGGCGCTGCAATTCCCGCGGCATCCAATAGTCATGGAAATACGCCTGCACGGCGCGCGGCCGCCAGGCGTCGAACACAAACAGCTCCAGCCCCGCCGCGCCCGCCCGCGCATTCACCCGCGCCAGCCTGTCCGCCACCGTGCGGCGCAGCCATAATTTGTCTGTCGCGCCATCGATTGCGTGCCAATAAGGCGGATTGCGGCTGATGGCGTAGAAATTCTCGCCCGCCAGACCGGCGTCGCGGGCATCCACCACCGGCTCGCCGAACAGGGCGTGACCCTTGTCCAGCGCGATGCGCTGGCGAAAGCCCTTGCGGGACGCGCGCGCGCCCGACAGATCGCCGATGGGGCGGTTTCGCAATTCTTCCAATGCGCCGAAAGCGGACATTCGGTTAGAGTAGGACGATGGACGCACCCCCGGAAAGCTATTTTCCGCAAGATTATCGCGGCGCGCGCAAGGCCTTCATCGCCGCCTGCGAGGCGCGCGGTATCGATGTCGTCACCCGCGTTCACCCATCGGCGAAAGGCCCAGACGGCAAGCCGCTGTTCCTGGATGTCTGCGCGCTGGGTCCGCGCACCGCGCAAAAAGCGCTGCTGCTGATCTGCGGCACCCATGGGGTGGAGGGCTATTTCGGCTCCGGCGTGATGACAGGTCTGCTGCGCAGCGGCGTGACGGCGCCGCCGGATGCGCGGCTGGTGATGGTGCATGCGCTGAACCCGTTCGGCTTTGCCTGGAACCGGCGGGTCAACGAAGACAATGTCGATCTGAACCGCAGCTTCGTCGATCACGCGGACGTTCCGTCCAATCCCGGCTATGATGAACTGTCCGAAGCCATCGCGCTGCGCGATGTCAGCGATGCGGGCTTCGCGCAGGCCGATGCCGTGCTGCACGCTTACGCCAGGGCGTATGGCCGCGCCGCCTGGCAACAGGCGATCAGCGCCGGGCAATACAACCATCCGGACGGCCTGTTCTATGGCGGTGACCGGGAGCCCTGGTCGTTGCAGATGCTGCGCGCCGTGCTGCGCGAAGACCTGACCCGCGCCCAGCGCGTCATCGCCATCGATTTTCACACCGGGCTGGGCGAATCTGGCGCGGGTGAGATGATCATCGAGGCCGCATCCGGCACGCCGGCCTATGCGCGCGCCCACGCCGTCTGGGGCGACCTGATCGCCTCGACCAGTACGGGCGAGTCTCTCTCGGCGCCGCTGATCGGCACCATCAACGATGGGCTTGCCCGCTTCCTGCCCGGGGTGCATGTGACCTTCGCGGCGCTGGAAGTGGGTACCGTCGCGCTGGAACCCATGCTGCGCGCCCTGCGGCTGGCCAACTGGCAGGACCAGTTTGCCCCGGGCGACGCCCGCGCGGCGGAGATTTCCGCAGTTATGCGCGACGCCTTTTACACCGACACCCCCGAATGGAAGCGGGCGGTCTGGGCCCTGGGCAAACGGACGGTCGGTCAGGCGCTGGCGGCGCTTTAGCTTTTGAACCCGTTGGGATATAGGGTCCGAACGGTCAGCACCCGTAGCTCAGCTGGATAGAGTGTCGCCCTCCGAAGGCGAAGGTCACAGGTTCGAATCCTGTCGGGTGCGCCATCATCACAAGCTCACTTCGTTCGCTTGTGATGATGAGCGCCAGAACCGTAATCCTCACGCCGCCTGTTCGGAATCCTCCGGCGGTTTCGCGTTCCACAGCACCGCCACGCCGATCAGCGCCGAGATCACCGACGCCGTGAACACCGCGATCTTGGCGGCGGCGTTCGTGTTGCTGCCCATTGAAGGAGTAACAATCCATGGCGGCCTCGCGCTCCCGCGAAAACCTGACGTAAGACTACGAAAGCCCGCGCCAAAACAAAGCGCGGGCTTTTCTATTTCTTTTCTTCTGGCTGAAGTCCAACGCGCAGCCACGGAGCGACCGGCGCGACGAAAAACAAACAATGGCGGCGCGAAACTAGTCTTTGCCTTCTGGCTTGAAGTCCAACGCGCAGCCATTGGTGCAGTAGCGTAGTCCGGTCGGGGCGGGACCGTCGTTAAAGACATGGCCCAGATGGCCCCCGCATTTGGCGCAGTGGAACTCGGTGCGCATCATGCCATGGCTGGTATCGGTGGTGGTTTTCACTGCGCCCGGCAGCGTGTCGTAGAAGCTGGGCCAGCCGGTGCCGCTTTCAAACTTGGTGCTCGCGTCGAACAGTTGCGCGCCGCAGCCGGCGCATTGGAATTCGCCGGGGCGCTTTTCATGATTCAGCGGACTGGAACCGGGGCGTTCGGTGCCGTGCTCGCGCAGCACGCGATGCTGTTCCGGGGTCAGGTTTCGTTCGGTCATGGGGCTTCCTTTCCTGATAAATAGGAAATGGCGAAACGGTTTTTAAGGGCTGGTGGCGACGACCATTGCCAGCATGGAACTCAACCGTCCGGTATTTCCGAAGGCAAAGCCCGCGTCATAGATCACATCGTCCACTTTCCACGCGCCGGGACCGCCCGTCAGCACCAGCGTGTCGCGCCAGTTGGCGGGCCTGGCCGGCGCGCGGCCCGCCGCAACCGGCGCGGCGTGGCTGAGCTGCACCGGACAGTGGGCGGTGGTGCCGGTGATCTGGCAGGCGCCGACTTTCCAGGCGGTGGCGCCTTCGAACAGCGACGAGAAGACATCGCCTTCCAGCAGGGGCGGCACCGCATTCTTCACCTTTGCCGTCAGGCGGCGCTGCGCTGCGGCGGCATCGGCGAACTGCTTGTTGAGACGCGGGCTGAGCACCGGGGCAAACCGCAGCCGCGCGGCGGTATCGGGAATGCCGCCGCCCTTGCCCACCAGCGGGCCATAGACCGCATAGAAGGCGTTCGCTGCCGCCGCCGGATCGCCGGCAGCGGGCGCCTGCGCGGCGCAGGGCGCTGTCATGGCGAGCAGAAGGATGGCGACCGCGCGCTTCACTTTTTCAGCGAGTCGCGGATTTCGCGCAGCAGCAGCACATCTTCGGGCGTCGCCGCCACTTCGGCAGGCCTGGGCACGGCCAGCTTGTTGATCTGGCGGATCAGCATGAACAGCGCGAAGGCGACGATCATGAAGTTGATCACCGTATTGACGAACAGGCCGTAATTGATCGTCACCGCCTTGGCGGCCTTGGCAGCGGCCAGCGTATCGGCGTCGGGGCCTTTAAGCGTCCAGAAGACGTTGGAGAAATCCACGCCGCCCAGCGCCAGGCCGATCGGCGGCATGATGATGTCGTTGACCAGCGAATTGACGATGCCGGTGAAGGACGCGCCGATGATCACACCGATGGCCAGATCCAGCACGTTGCCGCGCATCGCAAATTTCTTGAATTCATCCAGCATGGACATGAACGACCCTTCCCCAAAATACCGATGTGAAAACTAGTCGCGCTTGGCGCCGCCAACAAGCCGCCTGGGAATGGCGAGATAGGCCAGCGCCAAGCCCATGCCGGTCAGCGCGCCAAGGCTGTTGGCCACCTCGTCCAGCCAGTCCGCGTCGCGCCCGACCATGCCCTGCAGCACTTCCATCACCGCGCCCATCGCGATGATGGCCAACAGTATCCAGATCAGGCCGCGCCGGCGGCCCCAAGCCAGCGTCGCCAGCAGCGACAGGCCGAAATAGGCGGTGAAATGCTGCGCCTTGTCCCAGTGGTTTTCCACCAGCGAGGGCGGCTGGGGCGTGAGCTGGCCCCACACCACGACGGCGACTGCGGGCCAGAACAGCCACAGCCCCGCGCGGCGCAGCCATGGCAGGAATTTACCCTGAAAGAACATGCATCAGCGCATAGCGCAAAAAGCTGCGGCGCTAAAGGATCAGAAGGGCTTGTCACCGCCCAGCGCGCCGGTCGGCAAGGCAATGCGGAAGGTCAGCCCCAGCGGAGTGGACTGAATGCGCAGTTCGCCGCCGATTTCAGCCGCTAGGCTGCGCATCACGCGAAAGCCCAGGCCGCCGCTCTTCTCCGTATCAAAGCCATCCGGCAATCCAACGCCGTCATCGCTGACGGTCAGCGCCAGCTTTCCGTCCCGGCCCAGGCTGCAATCCACCGTCATGATCAGCGGCACGGCGGCGGGATGGGCATATTTCATCGCATTGATGAAGGCTTCGCAAAGGATCAGCACGATCGGCTGCACATGGCGCATCTGCACCATGCAGTCGGTGCCGGTATGCATCACCTTCACCTGCTGGTCGGACGAGGACAGGGCCGGTGACCAGCGCGGCGGTGACTTCTTCGAGATGCGGCTTCAGGCTGACCACGCCCTCGGCGCCGCCGCGCGACAGGATGCGGTGGAGCTGACTGATCGTGTTGATGCGCGCGGCGATGCCGTCGAACATCAGCCGGGCATCGGCCGGGCTGAGCATCTCCTGCTTCTTCTTTACCGAGACCGGCTGCATCCGGACCATGCTGACCAGGAGGGTCAGGCTGTTGGCGATGCGGTGATTGGCTTCCGCGACCAGGTCGGTGGCGGGGGTGGTCTGGGGCGTCTGGTAGGCGAGGGTAGCGTCCATGAGGAGACCCTCCTTTCACCGACCAGCATGCGCCCCTCCGAGCCGGTTGGCAACAAAAATATTGTTATATTGCAATGACTTAAGTTAGAAATTGGCTCTCTTGGTACCAAAGACTGCCTAGCCGGAAGGAACTAATCCGCCCAAGAAGGGTTCCTTATCTAAGGTTCCGTCGTATGAGTAAGTTACTCATAATGCGATGCCTTTGTTTCTAAAGGACTTTCACGGTGATGAACGATTTGACGCGCGGCGAGCGCCTTCAGAACATGCTGACCGAGGCGGAACTGAAAGCCTTGGACAATTGGCGCTTCAAGCGCCGGATGCCCAGCCGCGCCGCTGCCGTGCGCGAGCTTTTGAAGCGCGGCCTGACGGCCGAAGGCTTTGGCATGGCCGAGGGCGACAACAAATCCGGCGATTTCGGGGTTACCGGCGATTCCTTCGCCTCCCCGACCCGCGACCGGGACGTGAAATAGCGCTTTTCCCGGCGCGCGGCTTGATTCTCGGCCCGATTTCCTCTTAAACGCGCCCCTCTCGGGCGGCCCGGCCGGACATGCCGTGGCAGCCCCAAATGCGACCCCCGTGCGCCATGCGCACACCAACCAGGGGGAACCGGATTTATCCGGGTGCCGTGAAGGATAGCAAAATGTCCAAGATGAAGACCAAGTCGGGCGCCAAAAAGCGCTTCAAGATCACTGCCAAGGGCAAGATCAAGACCCATCAGGTCGGCAAGCGCCATCGCCTGATCAACAACTCGCCGGCCCGCACCCGCGACCTGCGCGGCATGGACCTCCTGTCCAAGTCCGAAAGCCAGCGCGTGAAGCGCTGGATGCCCTATGGCGGAGGAATTTAAATGAGCCGTGCACCCCGTTCCGTTCCGTCACGCGCCCGCCGCAACAAGGTTCTGAAGCAGGCCAAGGGCTTTACCGGCCGCCGCAAGAACAACATCACCACGGCCAATGCCGCGGTCGATAAGTCGCTGCAGCACAACTATATCGGCCGCAAGGAGCGCAAGCGTAACTTCCGCGCTTTGTGGATCCAGCGCATCAACGCCGCCGTGCGCGAGCATGGCATCACCTACAGCCGATTTATCGCCGGGCTCGCCGGCGCTGGCATCGAGATCGACCGCAAGGTCCTGTCCGATCTGGCTATCCACGAGCCCACCGCGTTCAAGGCTCTGGTGGATCAGGCGTCCAAGGGTTAAGTCGGAAAAGCGGAAGGTCCAGTGGACCTTCCGCCCGACTTAACGCCGCAGCGTTGCGTGACCAAACGCGACGCGAGGCCGGACCCGGGGTAGTTTCAACAGCTCCGTAGGTTTCCCATGACCGATATAACCGCCCTTCAGTCCGACATACTGGCGCAGGTAGCCGCCGCTTCCGATGAAGCGGCGCTCGAAGCCGTGCGCGTCGGCGCGCTGGGCAAGAAGGGCTCGGTCAGCGCGCTGCTGGCCACCATGGGCAAGCTGGACCCCGAAGAGCGCAAGGTGCAGGGCCCAAAGCTCAACGGCCTGAAAGACGCCGTCGCCGAGGCGATCGCGCAGCGCAAGGGCCAGCTGGCCGATGCGGCGCTGGATGCGCGCCTTGTGTCGGAAACGCTGGACGTCACGCTGCCCACCCGCAGCGAGAATGCCGGCAGTATCCATCCCATCAGCCAGGTTCTGGACGAAGTGGTCGCGATCTTCGCCGACCTTGGCTTTGGCGTCGCCGAAGGCCCGGATGTGGAATTCGACGATTACAATTTCACCAAGCTGAACATTCCGCCCGACCATCCGGCGCGCCAGATGCAGGACACTTTCTATGTCGCGCCGCAGGCGGACGGCATGAGCCATGTGCTGCGCACCCACACCTCGCCGGTGCAGGTGCGCACCCTGCTAAACGCCAAGCCACCGATCCGTATGATTTCGCCGGGCCGCACCTATCGCGTCGACAGCGACGCCACCCATTCGCCCATGTTCCACCAGGTCGAGGCGCTGGTGGTGGATGAAGGCATTCACCTGGGCCATCTGAAATGGACGGTGGAGCAGTTCTGCAAGGCCTTCTTCGAGATCGACCAGATCGAGTTGCGGGCCCGCCCGTCTTTCTTTCCCTTCACCGAACCGTCGCTGGAATGGGACATGCGCTGCGACCGCAGCGTGCCGGGCAAGATCACCTTCGGCACCGGCAATGACTGGCTGGAGCTGGGTGGCAGTGGCATGGTCCATCGCAAGGTGCTGGAGAATTGCGGCATCGACCCGAACAGGTATCAGGGCTTTGCCTTCGGCTTCGGTCTGGACCGCATGGCGATGCTGAAATACGGCATGCCCGACATTCGCAGCTTCTTTGAATCGGACCTGCGCTGGCTGAAGCACTACGGCTTTCAGCCGCTCGACATCCCCACTTTGGATGGAGGGCTGAGCCGATGAAGTTCACCCTCTCCTGGCTCAAGGAACATCTCGATACCGATGCGTCGCCCGACGTGATCGGCGAAAAATTGACCTCGATCGGCCTGGAAGTCGAAAGCATCACCGACCCCGGCGCTGCCCTGAAGGCCTTCGTGGTCGGCGAAGTGCTGACCGCCGACAAGCATCCCAATGCCAACAAGCTGCGCCTGTGCACGGTCAGTGACGGCAAGGAGACGCTGCAGATCGTGTGCGGCGCGCCCAATGCGCGCGCCGGCATCAAGGTGGTTCTGGCCCGTCCCGGCACCGTGATCCCGGCGACCGGCGAAGCGCTGAAGATCGGCAAGATCCGCGATGTGGAATCGCGCGGCATGATGTGCAGCGCCCGCGAACTGCTGCTGGGCGAAGACCATGACGGCATCATCGAGCTGAAGGCCGATGCCCAACCGGGACAGCCGGTGGCGGGCGCGCTGGAAGCCGCCGGCCTCTTGGCCAACGATCCCTTGTTCGATGTGTCGATCACGCCCAATCGCGGCGACGCGGCCAGCGTGTTCGGCATCGCCCGCGATCTGGCCGCTAGCGGTCTGGGCAAGCTGAAAACGGAAAAAGTGCAGCCGGTGGCGGGCAAATATCCTTGCCCCAAGACTGTCACGCTGGATTTCACGCCCGAAACAAAGAACGCTGCTCCGATCTTCGCCGGACGGCTGATCCGCGGCGTCAAGAATGGCCCGGCACCCAAATGGGTGCAGGACAAGCTGAAGAGCGTCGGCATGAAGTCGATCTCGGCGATGGTCGATGCCACCAATCTTATTTCGCAGGATCGCGGCCGCCCGCTGCACGTGTTCGACGCCGACAAGCTGACCGGCGGGCTGCGCGCCCGCATGGCGAAAGACGGCGAGAGTGTTCTGGCGCTGGACGAAAAGACCTACATGCTCGACGGCGACACCATTGTGATCGCCGATGATGCCAAGGCGCTGGGCATTGCCGGCGTGATGGGCGGCATGGAAAGCGGCAGCTTCGAAAGCACCGTCAACGTCTTCATCGAATCCGCCTGGTTCGACCCGGCACGCATCGCGCGCGCGGGCCGCAAGCAGAGCATTATTTCCGATGCGCGTTATCGCTTTGAACGCGGCGTCGATCCGCAGTTCGTGCTGCCGGGGCTGGAGCTGTGCACCCAGTACATTCTGGACTGGTGCGGCGGCGAAGCGTCTGATGTGGTGATAGCGGGCGAATTGCCGCCGGCGCACAAGCCGATTTCCTTCGACCCCGCCTTTGTTCAGAAGCTGGGCGGCATCGTGGTGCCGCAGGATGAAATCAAGCGCATCCTGACCGCGCTGGGTTTCGTGGTCGATTCGAACTGGCTGGTGGTGCCGCCAAGCTGGCGCCATGACGTCGACGGTCCCGCCGACCTGGTGGAAGAAGTCGTGCGCATTCATGGCTTGGGCGGCGTTGCATCCGTGGCCCTTCCGCGCCGCAGCGCCGTGGCGACCGCCGTGCTGTCGAAAGCCCAGCGCCGCACCCGCACCGCGCGTCGGGCGCTGGCCGCGCGCGGTTTCAACGAAGCGGTGTCCTTCTCGTTCATTGCGCGCGATTCCGCGAAGCTGTTCGGCGGCGGCGATTATGCCCGCCAGCTGTCCAATCCCATCGCGTCCGACCTTGATGCGCTGCGCCCCTCCATACTGCCGTCGTTGCTGGCCGCCGCCTCGCGCAACGCGGCGCGCGGCTTTGCCAACCTGCAACTGTTTGAAATCGGCGCGGCCTTCGATAACGGCGTGCCGGGTCAGCAGAAGACCGTGGCCGCCGCGATCCGTAGCGGCATCGCCGAGCGCCACTGGCAGAAAAGCGCCGATGCACCGGGTGTTTTCGATGTGAAGGCCGACCTTCTGGCCGCGCTGGAAGCCATTACCGGCGCGCCGATGTCAGCCCCGATCACGCAAGGCGCGCCCGCCTGGTATCATCCGGGCCGCAGCGGCACGATTGCCATGGGCCCCAAGGTGATCGCCCAGTTCGGCGAAATCCATCCCAAGGTGCTGGCCGCGTTCGACCTGAAGGGTCCGGCCGCCGGATTTGAAATCTTCCTCGACGCCATTCCCGACGCCAAGTCGAAGGGCGGCAAGGCCAAGCCGCTGTTCGCGCCTTCGCCGTTCCAGGCGATCGAGCGCGACTTCGCGTTTGTGGTGGATTCCAAGCTGGCCGCAGGCGAGATCGTCAAGGCGGTAAAGACCGCCGACCGCAACCTGATCGACAGCGTCAATGTCTTCGACGTCTATGAAGGCAAGGGCGTGCCCGAGGGCAAAAAGTCGGTGGCCGTGGCGGTTCGCATCCAGCCGAAGGATACGACCCTGACCGATGCCGAGATCGAGGCGCTGGCGCAGAAAATCGTCGCCGCCACGCTCAAGATCGGCGCGACATTGCGCGCCTAGCCCTGCTTGTCATTCCCGGCCGAGCATTGCGTGAGCAATGCAAGGGAATGGGAATCCATTTTCAAATCCGCGCCATTCTCACTATGGATTCCCTTCCCTCGCGCTGGCCGCTGGCCAGCGCTCGCCGGAAATGACAGTTAGGGGAATATCAGAAGCGCGGGCTTCGCGCCCAGTTCTTTCGCCAGCTTTTCAAACTCGGCCCTTGCGCGCAGGTTCGAGCGCTGGTGGCGTTCGGCGAAGATCATTTCATTTTTCTGCGTGTGTTCGAAGCCGGTGAACTCGGTCACCCGCACCTTGTAGCCATGGGCTTCCAGATACAGGCCGCGCAGCACGTTGGTGATGTGTGAGCCGAACTCGCGGCGGTGCATGCCGTGACGCCACAGCTGATCCAGTGGGCCCTTCACGTCATCCAGTTGCCGCGCCACTTCCGCCTGACAGCAGGGCACCAGCGCGACGAACTTCGCTTCGTGGCGCAGCGCGAACAGGATGGCTTCGTCGGTGGCGGTGTCGCAGGCGTGCAACGCAGTGACGATATCGACCGCGCCCACATTGGCCTCGGCGATCTTGCCCAACACGAACTCCAAGCGGTCAAAGCCGCTTTCGGTGGCGATCTTCTTGCCGGTTTCCACCAGATCGGGGCGCGCTTCCACCGCGATGACCTTGCCGCGTCCGGCGGCGCGCAAATACAGGTCGTACAGAACAAAACCCAGATAGGATTTACCTGCGCCCAGATCGGCCAGCACTGGCTGATCTTTCTCGGCCAACGCGGCATCGATCGCCGGCTTGACCAACTGCGCCAGGTGCTGCACCTGCTTGAGCTTGCGCCGCGAATCCGCGTTCAGCCCGCCATTGTGGGTGAGGATATGCAGCGCCTTGAGCAGCGATTGCGACTGGCCCGGCCACAAGTCAGCCACCGCCGTGTCGGTTTTTTTCATCGATGGAATCCCGACAGGAAATGGCTGACGCCGTGATAATAATTGTAGGCGCGGATTTTCCAGTAGTTCATTTCGGCCCACTCCTTCGGCGGGGTCAGGTCGTTCCAGTCCGCCGACAGGCTTTTTTCGATTTTGTTGGCCATGTAGATGCGCTGCCGCCCCTGCCAGTAATGCAGGAAGGTGTCCTTCACTTCCGCCACCGCCGTCTGGCTGATGCGCAGCACCTCGCTGAGCGCCAGTTGCTCCAGCGTGGGGAATTTCTTGGCCCGGCCGATCAGCGCGTCGATATAGGCCAGCGTGTCTTCCATGATGGGAATGTGCATTGGCGACACGCCGATTAAGCCGGAATTGAACATCCAGCTTTGTGTCACGTCGTAATGGTAATAGCCGGCATGCGGCAGGGTGGTGCGGAAACCCTTCAGCGGCGGGAACGGGTTCATCAGCTCAAAGCCGTTCATCACCACGGCGCATTTGGTCACCGACCAGACATCCTGCGGCGCCATCTTGGCGCTGACCTCGGCATGGAAGCCCGGCCTGATGATGGAGTCGGAGTCCACAAAACAGACCGGGGCGTCGAACCGCTTCAGGGCATCCAGCACCACGGCCGGCTTGATGCGGTGGTGGTACAGGCCATCGCCCGACCAGGCCTGGATAAGGCCCGAAATATCGACCACCTCGACCGGCCAGCGGGCATAGACGGTGGGTGCGTCGGTATAGATGACGATCCGGGCCCCCGGTTCCGCGCCCAACGCGGCCTGCAGGGAGATCAGGCTGTAGCGCAGCTCCCGCCGGTATTGGGGCAGCCCGCCATAGTCCAGATAAAGGTAGTGCAGCATCAGGGGGTTATAGCCGGAAAATGGCAGTTGGAGGGGGCTTTGGCATCTGCTAACACCCGGCGCAAATGCCCGACCTGTCCAAAATCCGCAACTTCTCCATCGTCGCCCACATCGACCATGGCAAGTCGACCCTGGCCGACCGTCTGATCCAGCACACTGGCACCGTCTCCACCCGCGAGATGACCAACCAGATCCTGGACTCGATGGACATCGAGCGGGAGCGCGGCATCACCATCAAGGCCCAGACCGTCCGGCTGGATTACAAGGCCAAGGACGGCCAGGACTATGTCCTGAACCTGATGGACACACCGGGCCATGTCGACTTCGGCTATGAAGTCAGCCGCTGCCTGGCCGCCTGCGAAGGCGCGCTGCTGGTCGTGGATGCTAGCCAGGGCGTCGAAGCCCAGACCCTGGCCAACGTCTATCAGGCGATCGATGCGGGCCTGGACATCGTGCCGGTGCTCAACAAGATCGACCTGCCCGCCGCCGAACCCGAACGGGTCAAGAGCCAGATCGAGGACGTAATCGGCATAGACGCGTCGGAGGCGATCCCGATTTCCGCCAAGACCGGCATCGGCATCGACCTGGTGCTCGAAGCCGTCGTCACCCGTCTGCCCCCGCCCAAGGGCGAACTGAACGCGCCGCTGAAGGCGCTGCTGATCGACTCCTACTACGACGCCTATTTGGGCGTAGTGGTGCTGGTGCGCATCATCGATGGCGAACTGAAGAAGGGCCAGAAGATTCGCATGATGGCCGCCGATGCGGTCTATCAGGTCGAACAGATCGGCGTGTTCAAGCCCAAGAAGGTCGGCGTCGAAAGATTGGGTCCCGGCGAAGTTGGTTACATCACCGCCCAGATCAAGCAGGTCGCCGACACCAAGGTGGGCGACACCATCACGGACGAACGCAAGGGCACCGCCACCGCTTTGCCCGGCTTCAAGCCGGCACAGCAGGTGGTGTTCTGCGGCCTGTTCCCGGTCGATGCGGCGCTGTTCGAAGACCTGCGCGAAGCGCTGGGCAAGCTCCATCTGAACGATGCCAGCTTTACCTATGAAACCGAAAGCAGCGCGGCGCTGGGTTTTGGTTTCCGCTGCGGCTTCCTGGGGTTGCTGCATCTGGAAATCGTGCGCGAACGGCTGGAGCGCGAATTCAATCTCGACCTGATCACCACCGCGCCCAGCGTGATCTATCACATCTACATGAATGACGGCTCGATGAAGGAGCTGCACAATCCGGCCGACATGCCGGATGTGACCTATATCGACCGCATTGAAGAACCCTGGATCAAGGCCACCATCCTGGTGCCGGACGAATATCTGGGCAGCATCTTGAAGCTTTGCGAAGACCGCCGCGGCCGCCAGGTCGAACTCACCTATGCCGGCAACCGCGCCATGGTGATCTATATGCTGCCGCTGAACGAAGTGGTGTTCGACTTTTATGACCGCCTGAAAAGCGTGTCGCGCGGCTATGCCAGCTTCGACTATCACATCGAGAAGTACGAAGAAGGCGATCTGGTCAAGATGTCCATCCTGGTCAATGACGATCCGGTGGATGCACTAGCCATGGTGGTGAACCGCCAGCGCGCCGAAGGCCGTGGCCGCGCCATGTGCGAAAAGCTCAAGGACCTGATCCCGCGTCACATGTTCAAGATTCCGATCCAGGCGGCGATCGGCGGCAAGGTGATCGCGCGCGAAACGCTGAGCGCGCTGCGCAAGGACGTGACGGCGAAATGCTATGGCGGCGACATCAGCCGCAAGCGCAAGCTCCTCGACAAGCAGAAAGAGGGCAAGAAGAAGATGCGCCAGTTCGGCAAGGTGGAGATTCCGCAGGAAGCCTTCATCGCCGCGCTCAAGATGGACGATAACTGAGCGCCCTCTCAAATTAACCACGCCCGTTAACGCCGCGTGATCGCAAACCTCTTTGGCGCTACGCCAAGGCGTGCGCTTTGCCTTCCGCAAAAAGCCCGCGCCGCGCTGGATCGATTCCGCCGACCTGAACTGGGTGCCGGAAGAACCGTTGGCGTTCGGTCCGGGCGTTGCGGCCGAGACCCGCGCCGCGCCGGCGCCCGAACCGCCCAAGCCGCAGCCCGAACCGAGGGCAGAACCGCAGGCCAAGGCCGGGGAAGAGCCGATTTTCTTCGGGCCCGGTTTTTCCTCCGACGAAGCCTTCCGCGCTTTTGTTGAACCCAGGCCGCGTGAGGACGCGCCGCCCGAAGCGCCGTTGCCGCCGCCCCCGCTGCCGTCGCAAGCCGCCAACGCCAACCGCGCCCCGCGCCTGTGGCTGACGCGCCTTGGCATCGGCCTGGCGCAGGGCCTGGGTCTTTACCTGCTGCTGCAATTGCGCGCTGCCGGTGTTTGGCCGGGCAGCGATCCCTATCTGTTTGCCGCCATAGCCATGGCGGGCATCTTCGCGCCGCTGGTCTTGCTGGAAGGGCTGGGCGAAATCCCGACGCCGCTTCTGGCGCTGTGGACCGGCGTCGTCGCCGCGCTGCTCGCCTGTCTGGGCCTGTATCACCACTGGCGCATCCAGGGGCCCGAGCAGGCTTACGCGGGTCTTGCTTTGGCGGTACTGACCGCGCTGATGCTGGTGACGGCGCAGGCGATGCTGCGCGCGGGCGTGCGCGAGGGGAAATTCTTTGCCAGCTATCGCACCTGTTTCGATGTGAGCTGGGGCCTGATCGCGCGCCTGATGGTGTGGGGTCTGATCGCGGGCACCGCCTGGGCGCTGGTGGGGTCCGGCAACACCTTGTTCAACTGGGCGCGCGGGCAATATCCGATGCTGCGCCTCAGCGTCGAGCCCACCTTGATCACCATGCCGCTGGTGGCGCTGGTCAGCGCCGCGACTTTTGCGCTGACCGCCGGCGGCGGTCGTATTCGCCGGCGCGTTCCTGATCGTGGCGCTGGTGCTGATCGGCGCGTTCGCATTGGGCGCGCGCGTTGCGGAGCTGGGCTGGACGGCATCGCGGATTTACGCCGCCGCAATGCTGGCGATGCTGGGCCTATATGGCTTGTTCTATAGCGGCGCCGGACTGATCGCGGTGGGCGGCGGCGCCTGGATGCAGCGTATCGAGCCCGTCAACCGCATCATGGCGCTGGTGCTGATCGCGTCCTGCCTGGCGCTGGCCAGCCCGCTGGCCGATCCACTGCGGATCGCGGAGGATTCGCAAGCCGCGCGGCTGAAGAGCGGCGCGGTGGATCTGGCCGCCTTCGATTTTGATTACCTGCGCCAGCGCGGCGTGCGTTTCGGCCAGCGCGCCCTGATCGACATGGCGCAGAACGCGTCGCCAGAGGTGGCGCGCGATGCGTCCGTGGTGCTGTCGTCGAACCTGCGCGGCGATGTTCCCACCCCGACAGAAATCGGCGCCAACATCATCCTGCACACGCCGGGCGCGCGGCTGCCCGTATCGGTGCTGAGGCAGGACTGGCACGCGGCCGGCACGATGCCGCCCTGCCTGATCAAGCCGGCTCTGTCCTGCGATGCCTGGATGCTCGATTTGGACCGTGACGGCATGAACGAGGTTCTTCTGGTGTACGGCACCGATGCGCGCTGGTGGGCTGCGGTGCTGAAACAGCAGGGCGAAGTCTGGACCGCCGCCGCCAGTTTCGCCTCGCCCCATTGCCGCGGCACCCTGGAAGCCCTGCGCAGCGGGCGGTTCACCCTGGCAGACCCCCTGCCCGGCTGGCGCGATCTGCTGGTGGCCGGCATGCGGCTGAACGCCAAGCCCGCGGCGGGCGCAGAACTCCCCTGCCCCGCGCTGGCGTTGCTCTAGGCCTTTTTCGCTTCGATTCACCGACCCGCCGCGCTATAGAGCCCGCGATTTCGCAGGTTTTTCATGCCCGTCACCGCCCTGATCGATTACGGTTCCGGCAACCTCGCCAGCGCGGCGAAGGCGCTGGCGCATGCCGCCAAGGGTTCACAGGACATCATCACCACAGCCGATCCTGATGTGGTGAAGGATGCCGAACGCATCGTGCTGCCGGGCGTTGGCGCCTTTGCCGATTGCATGAAAGGCCTGTCCAGCGTGCCGGGCATGACCGAGGCGCTGCGCGAAAAAGTCTTGAAACAGGGCGCGCCCTTCCTGGGCATCTGTGTCGGCATGCAGCTCTTGGCCACCGTCGGCGTCGAGTTCGGCCGTCATGCCGGGCTGGGCTGGATCGCGGGCGAAGTGGTCAAGATCACGCCCGATGATGCGTCGCTCAAGATTCCGCATATGGGCTGGAACGAGCTGCACTTCGAACAGGAGCACGCGCTGCTGGAGGGCATCGCGCCCGGCGCGCACGCCTATTTCGTCCATAGCTATCAGTTCAAAACCGTTTTGCCCGAAGACCTGATCGCCACCACCGATTATGGCGGGCCGCTGACCGCGATCATCGGCAATGAAAACATTGCCGGCACCCAGTTCCATCCGGAAAAGAGCCAGGAAACCGGCCTGAAGCTGCTGGAAAACTTTTTGAAGTGGCGTCCCTGAGATGATTATTTTTCCGGCCATCGACCTGAAAGACGGCGTCTGCGTGCGCCTGAAAAAAGGCGTGATGGAAGACGCCACCGTGTTCAACACCGACCCCGGCGCCCAGGCGAAGGAATTTGCGGCGCAGGGTTTTCAGTGGCTGCACTGCGTCGATCTGAACGGCGCTTTCGCCGGTCATTCCGCCAACACCGACGCGATCAAGGCGATCCGCGCCGCCATCGATCTGCCCATTCAACTGGGCGGCGGCATTCGCGACATGGCCGCCGTCGAAGGCTGGCTGGCCGCCGGCATCACCCGCGTGATCCTGGGCACCGCCGCGCTGACCAATCCGCAATTCGTCAAAGACGCCGCCCGCGCGTTCCCGAACCGCATCGTGGTCGGGGCCGACGCCAAGGGCGGCAAGATCGCGACGCAAGGCTGGGCCGATGTCAGCGACCTCACCCCCATCGATCTGGGCAAGCGCTTTGAAGATGCCGGCGTGGCGGCCATCCTGTTCACCGACATTGACGGCGACGGTCTTCTGAAAGGCGTGAATGTGGGGGCAACCGCCGCCCTCGCCCGCGCGCTGTCTATCCCGGTGATCGCGTCCGGCGGGGTCGGCTCGATCGCCGATATCGACAATCTGATCGCGGCGAATGAGCCAGGCATCGAAGGCGTGGTGGTGGGCCGGGCGCTGTATGACGGCCGCATCGACGTCGCCGCCGCGCTGGCCAAGACGGCCGCTGCCTAGTTCTTTAGGCGACGTTCCAGATCGTCGAGCTGTTCCAGCGTTTTGTAGCTGATACGGACTTCCCCGCCCTTTTCCCCTTTGTGGAGGATCTGGATTTTTAGCCCCAGGCGGTTGGAAATGCTGGCTTCCATGTCGGCGATGTTGGGGTCTTTGTAGGGCTTTGGGCCCGGTTTCTTCTTGGCCGGTGCGCGTTGCTCGGCCTGGCGCACGCTCAGCGCCCCTTCGATCAAATCGCGCGCCGCCGCGACCGGGTCGGGCGTGCCCAACAGGGTGCGGGCATGGCCGGCCGTCAGCTTGCCGTCGCGCACCCAGGCCTTGACCTGTTCGGGCAACTGCAAAAGCCGGATGGTGTTGGCGATGTGGCTGCGGCTTTTGCCGACCTGCTGCGCCACCTGTTCCTGGGTGCGGCCGAACTTGCTGACCAGCTCCTGATAGGCGGCGCCCTCTTCCATCGCGTTGAGATCGGCGCGCTGGACATTTTCGATGATGCCGATTTCCAGCGCCTGATCGTCGGCCAGCTCGCGCACCACCACCGGCACGTCATGCAGCTTGGCCAGTTGCGCCGCGCGCCAGCGCCGTTCGCCCGCCACGATCTCGTAACGGTCCGGCCCCACCGGGCGGACCAGGATCGGCGACAGCACGCCCTTCTCCTTTACCGAGGCTGCTAGGTCCGCCAGCGGCTGTTCGTCGAACGTCTTGCGCGGCTGATAGCGACCCGGCTGCAGGAAAGCGACCGGCAACGTGCGGATGTCTTTCTTGGCAATGGGCTCGCCCTTCACCGCAGCGACTTCGTCACCGATCAATGCGGAGAGACCGCGGCCCAGACCACGGGGACGATCGTGCTGGGGAGGATTCATGCTGCGGCCCTGACGCGTTCACGCTGGATCAACTCGCCCGCCAGCTTGATATAGGCCTGGCTGCCGGGACAGCGCAGGTCATAGACCAGCGCCGGCACGCCATGGCTGGGCGCTTCGGAAATGCGCACGTTGCGCGGGATGACGGTGGAATAGACTTTCTCGCCCAGCGTCTCGCGCACGTCGGCGGCGACCTGGTCGCTCAGCTTGTTGCGCTTGTCGAACATGGTCAGGACGATGCCCTGAATCTCAAGCGTCGGGTTCAGCTTGTCGCGCACCAGCTCGATGGTCTTCATCAACTGGCTCAGGCCTTCCAGCGCGAAGAACTCGCATTGCAGTGGCACCATCACCGCATCCGCGGCCGCCATCGCGTTCAGCGTCAGCAAGGTGAGGGACGGAGGGCAGTCGATCAGGATGTAGGAAAACGCGTTTTGTCCGTGTGCGGAGTATTCATCCAGCGCGCCTTTCAAGATGAAATTGCGCCGCGGCATGTCGGCCAGTTCAAGCTCCGCGCCCGACAGGTCGACCGTGGCCGGGACGAGGGACAGGCCCGGAATGCGGGTGGCGACGATGGCTTCGCTCAGCCTGGCGGCGCCGGTCAGCACTTCATAGGTGGTGAGGTTGCGGTCCTGGCGGTGGATGCCCAGCCCGGTCGAGGCGTTGCCCTGCGGATCGATGTCGATGACGAGGGTGGGTTCGCCCACGGCCGCCAAGGCGGTGCCCAGGTTGATGGCTGTCGTGGTTTTACCGACGCCGCCCTTTTGGTTGGCGACGACCAGCACGCGCGGTTTCTTGGGAAGCGACATGACGAAGGCCCAGCTTTCTCACCGTCACTATAGCAGCCGAAGGGTAGGTCTGGCTCGGAACCTGTGAGACCTCCATTTTCCAATATTTGGTGGCTTCGGTCAACTCAGGGCCAACATTTTGTCCTTTTAGGAAAAGGCAAACACTGTTCGGTCCTACGAAGCTGTGGGCATATTTGAGCAGCAGGGGCAGGGGTGCGCAGGCGCGTGCGGTGACCACGTCATGGACCATGTGCGGCAATTCTTCCATCCGGGCGTTTTCGATGGAGATGGTCAGGCCCATCCGCTCTGCTGCGGTCTGCAGGAAGGCGCATTTCTTGGTGGTTGCCTCGTGCAGGGTCACAGCGATGTCCGGGCGCATCGTCGCCAGAACCAACCCGGGAAATCCGGCTCCGGAGCCCAGGTCGGCCAAGGTTTTGGCATCCGGCGGGAGCAGGGGTGCAAGCTGGGCGCTGTCCCAGATATGCCGGTGCCAGAGGTCAGGCAGGGTGCTCTTGGCCACCAGATTGTGCCGGGTATTCCAGTCGGTCAGCAGGTCGGCATAGGCCTTTAGCCGGGCCAGTGTTTCACGTGAAACACCCGCTTTGGCGGCGAACTCATTAGCCCCGAACGACATTTTTGGCCTTCAGGCCTTTCACATGGGCCAGAACAAGGGTTAGGGCCGCCGCCGTAACGCCTTCGATACGGGCGGCTTGGCCCAGCGTGGCCGGGCGGATGCGCTCCAGCTTGGCGCGGACTTCGTTGGAAAGGCCGATCACCGCGGCATAGTCCAGGTGGGCGGGCAAGGCGCGGTCCTCGTCGCGGCGGAAGGCGATGATGTCGGCGTCCTGCCGGTCCAGATATCCGGCATATTGGGCGTCGATTTCCAGTTGCTCGGCCACATCGGCATCCAGGAACTTAAGTTCCGGCCAAATCCGGCTCAGGGAACCCATATCGGTCAGGCTCAGAAGTTCCATGGCGTTGCGGCGGACGCCGTCGAGCCGGATGGCGATGCCGTGCTTTGCGGCTTCATTTGGGGTCAGGGACAGGGAACCCAGTGTTTCACGTGAAACATCGAGCCGCATAAGCTTGTTCTGGAACGTCGCGCTGCGCTCGGACCCAACAATCCCGCCCTTTTCGCCCAGTTCGGTCAGGCGCTGGTCGGCATTGTCGGAACGCAGGGTCAGGCGGTACTCCGCCCGGCTGGTGAACATGCGATAGGGCTCGGATACGCCCTTGGTCACCAGATCGTCGATCATCACGCCGATATAGGCCTGGGCGCGGTCCAGAATGACCGGCGGGGTGCCGCTGGCGGCGCGGGCGGCATTCCAGCCCGCCATCAGCCCCTGTGCGGCCGCCTCTTCATAGCCGGTGGTGCCGTTAATCTGCCCCGCCAGATAAAGACCCGGCACCTGCTTCACTTCCAAAGCGGCAGACAGCTCCCGCGGATCGACATAGTCATATTCGATGGCATAGCCGGGCCGCTGCACCGAGACCTTTTCCAGCCCCGGAATGGTGGCCAGAAGCGCGATCTGGACGTCCTGTGGCAGGGAGGTGGAAATGCCGTTGGGGTAAATGAGATCGGTTCTAAGCCCTTCTGGTTCAAGGAAAATCTGGTGCGATTCCTTGTCGGCGAAGCGGCTAACCTTATCCTCGATGGACGGGCAATAGCGCGGGCCCGTCGAAGCGATCTGGCCGGTGTACATCGGGGCGCGGTGCAGATTGGCGCGGATGATCTGGTGGGTCGAAAGCGTGGTGCGGGTTATGCCGCAGGCGATCTGGGCCGTGGTGATCTTTTTGGTCAGGAAGGAAAAGGGCAGGGGCGGTTCATCCCCCGGCTGCATTTCCAGCGCGGCCCAATCGATGGTGCGGCCATCGAGGCGCGGCGGTGTGCCGGTCTTGAGCCGCCCCATCGCCAGGCCAAAGTCATACAGCGTCCTGGACAGGCCGATCGACGGGGCTTCGACGCCGTCCTCGATCTTCATCCGCCCGGCGGGAATCCTGGTCTCGCCGATATGGATCAGGCCGTTGAGAAATGTGCCGGTGGTCAGCACCACGCGGGCGCAGGCAATCTCCTCGCCATCGGCGGTGCGAACGCCGGCGATCATTTGACCCTTTAAAATCAGGTCTTCGGCGGCTGCCTCGCGGATTTCCAGATTGGAAATGCTGCGCAGCATGGATTGCATTGCTGCGCGGTAGAGCGCGCGGTCGGCCTGGGCGCGCGGCCCCCGCACCGCCGGTCCCTTGCGCCGGTTGAGCAGGCGAAACTGGATGCCGGCGGCATCTGCCACCCGGCCCATCAGCCCGTCCAGCGCATCGATCTCGCGCACCAGATGGCCCTTGCCCACCCCGCCAATGGCCGGATTGCAGGACATTTCGCCCAGCGTCTCGAACTTGTGGGTGAGGAGCAGGGTGCGGGCGCCAAAGCGCGCCGACGCGGCCGCTGCTTCGCAGCCCGCATGGCCCCCGCCAATGACGATGACGTCGTAGCTCATAGGCGGTCCAATACGCGCGAGGAGCGGCGGCGGCAAGGCGGACCTCAAAACCGGCGCGGAACTGTGGTAACCCGGAAGGCCATGAGCGGCAGCAAAATCTCCATCGTCACGCCGTCCTTCAACCAGGCCGCCTTCGTCGAAGACACGCTGCGCTCGGTGCTGGATCAGGATTATCCGCATCTCGAATATGTGGTGATCGATGGCGGCAGCACCGATGGCTCGGTGGAGATCATCGAGAAATACAAAGACCGCCTGCACCATTTCGTCAGCGAGCCGGACACCGGCCATGGCAACGCGCTGAACAAGGGCTTCGCCAAAACCAGCGGCGAGATCATGGCCTGGCTCAACAGTGACGACAAATATTGTCCCTGGACGTTTCGCACCGTAGCGGAAATCTTCGACGCCCATCCCGATGTGATGTGGATCGCGGGCTGCCACGGCTTCTGGAACGATCGCGGCACGCTGATGTCGGTGCAGCCCCAGTACAAGAACATCTTCGACTATGCCGCCGGCAACTACACCTGGATCCAGCAGGAGACGGTGTTCTGGCGCCGCGCGCTGTGGGATCGGGCAGGCGGGCATATCAGCGAAGACTATCGCTTCATGGTCGATGGAGAATTGTGGACGCGCTTCTTTCTGAATGCCGAACTGTGGCACGCCACCTGCGCGCTGGGTGGTTATCGTCGCCATCGCGGCAACCGGGCGGCGCTGCATCAGGCCGAATGTCAGGCCGAAATGATGCGGGCCATCGAAACCATGCAGGCCAAGGCCAAACCGGATTATCTGGCCAAGCTCAGCCGCGACTATCGCCGCATCGCCTATGACGTGCAGACCTCAAGCTGGATTAAAACCAGCGTCCCGCGCGTCTGACTATTTGCCGATGCAGAAATCGCGGAAGACGAAATCCAGCAGCTCTTCCACATCGACCCGTCCGGTGATGCGGCCGATGGCGCGCATGGCAAGGCGCAGATCTTCGGCCAGCAATTCGGGCTGATCGGATGGCGCATCCAGTCCGTGCCGCAAATGCGCCAGCGCCTCGCCCAGCGCATGGCGGTGACGGCTGCGGGTCAGGGCAGGCGCATCGCTGCCGGCCTCCAACCGCGCGCGCACTTTTTCGGTCAGGGCTTCGATCAGTTGCGCCAGGCCGTCGCCGGTCTTGAGCGAAATGGAAAGACCGTCGCGCGTGAAACCCAGATCAGCTTTATTCCAGATGGTCAGGTCGGCTTGCAGATCGGCGGGCAATCCGGCGCGCGGGTCTTTGGCGCTCCCGTCCAGCAGCAGGAGGGTCATGCCGCCCTGCGCATGCGACAAAGCCCGGCGCACGCCTTCAGCTTCAATGGCGTCGCCGGTCTGGCGCACGCCTGCCGTGTCCGCGACCGAGAGCAGATAGCCACCCAGGTCCAGCCGCGCCTCCACCACGTCCCGGGTGGTGCCGGGCGTATCCGAGACGATGGCCACGTCGCGCCGGGCCAGGGCATTGATCAGCGAGGATTTGCCGGCATTGGGCGGACCCAGGATGGTCAGGCGCAGGCCCTCCCGCAGCGCCTCGCCCCGCCCGGAATCGTCCGTATGATCTTGTATTTGCTCATGTATTTCTGACGCTTTAATGCGGGCGGCGGCAAATTCCACGTCTCCCACCCCGTCATCGGAAAAATCGATCGCGGCTTCCGCCCGGCCCAGCGCCACGATCAGGTCGACGCGCCAGCCTTCATACAGGTCGGCCAGCGCCCCATCCTGCTGGCGCAGCGCCTGGCGCAACTGGGCGGGGGTTTCGGCGTCGATCACATCGGCGATGGCTTCGGCCCGGGTCAGGTCCAGCTTGCCGTTCTCCACCGCCCGGCGACTGAATTCGCCCGGTTCGGCCGGGCGCAAGCCACAGCGCAACAGCGCGGAAAACACAGCCTCGCGCACCGCACGACCGCCATGGATATGGAATTCCGCCAGATCTTCGCCGGTGAAGCTGGCGGGGCTGGCAAACCACAGCACCAGCGCCCGGTCGATCTGCACCCCGTCAAAGGCCAGCCGCCGCAGCACCGCCTGACGGGGCGCCGGCAGGGGTCCAGCCAAAGCCGTCAGGGCCGCGCCAGCCAGCGGGCCGGACACCCGGACCACCGCCACCCCGGCACGGCCGGGGGCGCTGGACAGCGCGAAAATGCTGCCGGGACCGGACAAACCTATCTGCCGTCCTTCTTGCCCATGGCGGCGGCGCTGTCCCACATCATCTTCTGGAATTTGCCGAAGGCCTCGGCACCCCCGAGTGGCATCCAGGCCTTCATCATCCCTTCGGGGTCGCCGGCGTCGAAGGCGGCCCGCATCCGGTCCTGCATCTCTTCGAGCATCTTTTTCTGGATGGGAGCCACGTCCGGCAGGCCCATGAAGGCGCGGGCCTCCTGGGGGGTCATGTCCATCTCGATCGTCACTTTCATGGCCGAACCTTTCGCGAGCATGCGGGCTTTGCCGCCCCGGTCATTCGGGGTAAAGAACCCGGCCTAAAAACATCACAGAAGCGGGCCGGCGGGAAGCCGCGCGCGCCCAATTGGAAAAACGATGACCAGCACGCTCGCCAACAGCACCAGCCCCTACCTCGCCGCCCACAAGGACAATCTGGTTGCCTGGCGCACCTGGGGCCCCGACGCCCTGGCCGAGGCCAGGGCCGGCGACAAGCCGATCCTGCTGTCCATCGGCTATGTGAGCTGCAGCTGGTGCCACACGCTGAACAGCGAAGCCTTCATGGACCCGGCGGTCTCGGCCCTGATCAACGACAATTTCATTCCCATCCTGGTGGACCGCGAAGAGCGCCCGGACCTGGACCTTGTCTATCAGGGTGCAGCGGGCGCGATGCGCCACAATGGCGGCTGGCCGCTGAACATCTTCCTCACCCCCGATGGCGTGCCCTTCTGGGTGACGGGCTACCTGCCCAAGGAGCCCAAGCCGGGCATCATCTCCTTCACCAATCTGCTGGAGGACGTTTCCAAGCTCTACCAGACCGACAAGGTGAAGGTGGCCGAAATCGCCGCCACGGTGCGCGCGGCGCTTGAAGAACTCTACAACCGCGACATGGCCGCGGCCCAGGAAAACATGAACCTGGACATGGCGGCGCTGCGCATCGCCCAGAATTACGACATCTTCTTCGGCGGCATGCAGGGCATGCTGAAATTCCCCAACGCCCTGATGCTGGACCTGCTGTGGCGCGCCTTCCTGCGCAACGGCATGCCGCAATTCTCGCAGCTCGTTTTCACCACCCTCGACAGCATGCTGTTCGGCGGCGTCTACGACCATATCGGCGGCGGCTTCTTCCGCCACAGCCAGGACGAACGCTGGCTGGAGCCGGTATTCGAGAAGATGCTCTACGACAACGCGCAGATGATCGATGTCTGCACCAGCACCTGGCAGTTCAACCGCAACGAACTGTGCCGCCAGCGCGTCACCGAAACGGTGGAATGGATCCTGCGCGACATGAAGGTGGGCGACGGTTTCGCCGCCGCCATCGGTTCGGGCAACGAGGAAGAAGACGGCAAGTATTACACCTGGAGCGAGGCGGAGATCGACGCCGCCCTGGTCGGCACCTTCTCGGCCCGCTTCAAGCAGGTTCTGGGCGTCAGCCGCGACGGCAACTTCAAGGGCCGCAACCTGCCGCGCCGGCTGGGCAACCCCGCGCCCGCCAATGAGGCCGACGAAGCCCTGCTGCTCAAGCAGGGCGCCATGCTGCTGGCGGCGCGCGAAAAGCGCGCCAAGCCGCAGCGCGACGAACGCCTGCTCGCCGACTGGAACGGCCTGGCCATCGCCGCCCTCGCGCGCGCCGGCATGGTGTTCGAAAAGCCCGAATGGATTGCCGCCGCCACCGCCGCCTTCGACCATGTCGTCAAGACACTGGGCGACGGCGACCGCCTTTCCCACATCGCCAACAATGGCGTGAAGGCCGGCGCCGGCATCGCTGACGACTATGCCAACATGGCGCGCGCCGCGCTGCAGCTTTGGGAAGTAACCGGCGACGAACGCTTCATCGCGCCCGCCAGGGGCTGGACCAAGACGCTCGAAACCCATTTCTGGAACAACACGCTGAACGGATATTGCTACAATGCCGACGATGGCGAGCAGCTCTTCATCCGCCCGCGCATGCTGTTCGACAATCCCACCCCGTCGGCCAACGGCACCATGCTGACGGTGCTGACGCGCCTGGCCATGCTGACCGGCGAAACCGATTACATGAGCCGCGCCTCCACCCTGGCCGTCACCTTTGGCGACGAAGCCAACCGGGTGATGAACGGTTCGGGCGCCTTCTTCGCGGGCTTCGAATATCTGGTGAACAGCCTGATCATTCTGGTCGTCGGCCATAAGGGCAACGCCAAGACGCGCGAACTGGTGCGCGCCTTCTGGAGCAAGCCGGTGCCCAACGGCATGATCGTGCAGATCGAGCCGGGCGATCCGCTGCCGCCGGGCCATCCGGCCACGGGCCGCGGCATGCTGAACGGCCAGCCCACGGCGTATCTGTGCCAGATGGGCAACTGCTCCGACGGCATCACCGATCCCGCGCTGCTGGCCAATACCCTCACCCTGCCGGCGCAGATGCGTCAGCAAGTGCAACAGAACTAGTTCGATGACCAAGGCGATCCGTTTCGACAAACCCGGCAGCAGCGATGTGCTGCAATATGTCGATGTGGATCTGCCACCGCCGGGCAAGGGTCAGGTGCGCATCCGGCACACCGCCATCGGCGTCAATTTCATCGACACCTATCACCGCACCGGCCTTTACCCGCTGCCCATGCCGTCGGGTCTGGGTTCGGAAGCCGCCGGCGTGATCGAGGCGCTGGGCGATGACGTCACGGGCTTCAAGGTCGGCGACCGGGTGGGTTACGCCAGCGGCTTTATCGGATCGTATGCCGATGCCGCCAACGTTCCCGCCGCCCGGCTTGTAAAGATTCCGGACGGCATCAGCGACGACGTCGCCGCCGCCATTCTGCTCAAGGGCATGACGGCGCAATATCTGCTGCGCCAGATTCACAAAGTGAAGGCGGGCGAGACCATTGTCTTCCACGCCGCGGCCGGCGGCGTCGGCCAGATCGCGGTGCAATGGGCCAGGCATCTGGGCGCCACCATCATCGGCACCACCACGTCACCGGAAAAGATCGCGCTGGCGAAAGCCAATGGCTGCGCCCATGTGCTGAACTCAAAGGATGCGGGCTGGGAAAAGCAGGTGCGCGAGATCACCGGCGGCAAGGGCGTGCCGGTGGTCTATGACTCCATCGGCAAGGACACGTTCCTGGCGGGGCTCGACTGCCTGCAGCCGCGCGGCATCATGGTCACTTACGGCAATGCGTCGGGACCGGTCGATCCGTTCGCGCCGGGGATTTTGGCCGCCAAGGGCTCGCTGATCGTCACCCGCCCGACATTGGCGCACTACACCATCACGCCGAAGGAATTGCAGGACTGCGCTGACGACCTGTTCACGGTGATCTCGTCCGGCGCGGTCAGGATCGCGATAAACCAGCGCTTTGCGCTGAAGGACGCCGCCCAGGCCCATGACGCCCTGACCAGCAAGCAAACCACCGGCGCGACAATCCTGACGCCGTAAAAGAAAGAGGCCGGACTTGCGTCCGGCCTCTTCGCTTTTGCCTGGCGGCAAATCTTAGGTATTCATCGATTCAAAGAAGTCGGCGTTGTTCTTGGCCGACTTGAGCTTGTCGAGCAGGAATTCGATCGCGTCCACCGTGCCCATGGGCGAGAGGATGCGGCGCAGGACATAAGTCTTGGCGAGCTGGCCCTTTTCGACCAGCAGTTCGTCCTTGCGGGTGCCCGAGCGCATGATGTCGATGGCCGGGAAGACGCGCTTGTCGGCGACCTTGCGGTCCAGGATGATTTCGCTGTTGCCGGTGCCCTTGAACTCTTCGAAAATCACTTCGTCCATGCGGCTGCCGGTATCGATCAGCGCGGTGGCGATGATGGTCAGCGAACCGCCTTCCTCGATGTTGCGCGCCGCGCCGAAGAAGCGCTTTGGGCGCTGCAGGGCGTTGGCGTCGACGCCGCCTGTCAGCACCTTGCCGGAAGACGGCACCACGGTGTTGTAGGCACGGCCCAGGCGCGTGATCGAGTCCAAGAGGATGATCACGTCGCGCTTGTGCTCGACCAGGCGCTTGGCCTTTTCGATCACCATCTCGGCAACCTGCACGTGGCGCGTCGCCGGTTCGTCGAAGGTCGAGGAAATCACCTCGCCCACCACGGTGCGCTGCATGTCGGTGACTTCTTCCGGGCGCTCGTCGATCAGCAGCACGATCAGGAAGGCTTCGGGATGGTTGGCGGCGATCGCCTTGGCGATGTTCTGCAGGATCACCGTCTTGCCGGTGCGCGGCGGCGCGGTGATCAGGGCGCGCTGGCCCATGCCCTGCGGCGCCACGATGTCGATCACCCGGCCGGTCTTGTCCTTGATGGTCGGGTCGTCCAGTTCCATCTTCAGCGGCTTGGTCGGGTAAAGCGGCGTCAGATTGTCGAAATGGACCTTGTGCTTGATCTGCTCGGGGTCTTCGAAATTGATCGTGGTGACCTTGAGCAGGGCGAAATAGCGCTCGCCTTCCTTGGGGCCGCGGATCGGTCCTTCGGCGGTGTCGCCGGTGCGCAGGCCGAAGCGGCGGATCTGGGAGGGCGAGATGTAGATATCGTCGGGGCCCGGCAGGTAGTTGGATTCCGGGGAGCGCAGGAAGCCGAAGCCGTCCTGCAGGATCTCGACCACACCCTGGCCCAGGATTTCGACCTCGCGGTCGGCCAGTTCCTTGAGGATGGCGAACAGCATGTCCTGCTTGCGCATGGACGATGCGTTTTCGATCTCAAGTTCTTCGGCAAAAGCCAGCAGATCGGCGGGTTTTTTATTCTTGAGATCCTGCAGCTTCATCGCCTGCAGTTCATCCTGAACGGTCATGTGATCGGTACCTGAAGGAAAGAAAGGGAATTGGTCCCGATGAAACGGGGGCAGACGGCCCCAAGCGCGGTCATCGAAGAGTTTTGGTTTGGACCCGCGCCGGTGATCCGGTCCGGCTTGGCCTCGTAGGGCCTGCCGTGCGGGCTGGGAGAACGCTTCGGTTATAGCCGGATTTGAGAAGCTTGCAAACAGCCCTGAAAAGGGTGGCCCGCAATTAATGTTTCAGGCCCCTGCGCGTCCGCGCGGCTCTTTTCGAGACGGCCTTCGGGGATCAGCCGAACGGCTTGACCACCGCCAGGATCACGATGAACACCATCGCCACCGCCGGCACCTCGTTGGCGATGCGATAGAAGCGAGCGCTGCGCGTGTTGCGATCGGCCGCAAAATCCTTGACGCGCGCGGCCAGAAAACCGTGAAAGCCGCTCAGGGCGAAGACCAGCGCAAACTTGAGCTGGAACCACAGCTGCAGGTGCGCGCCGGTGATCCAGGCCAGCGTCAGGCCCAGAACCCACACCAGCAGCATCGAGGGATTGATGATACCTTTCAGAAGGCGGCGCTCCATCACCTTGAATCGCTCCGAGCCATCCGAACCCGGCGGGGTTTCGCAGTGATAGACGAACAGGCGCGGCAGATAGAGCATGCCCGCCATCCAGGCGATCACCGCAATGACGTGGAAGGCGCGCAGCCAGTCGTAATAGCCCAGAAGAAAATCGCGCATCGGATCAGCTCTTCCTGCAGCCGCACAGGCCGGTCGCACATCCGCCCGGCGTTGGCGCCACTATGTCGGTCACCAGGGCGCGGCGCACAAGTCCCGCCAGCCCGCCGATGAAATCGGATTGTACCCCGGCGGTCGCGGCGCGGCGGTAATCCGGCACGCCGGCTTCTTCCGCCAGCTTGCGATACTCGATGTCCAGTTCCACCAGTGTTTCGGAATGCTCACTGACAAAGGCGACCGGCGCGATGATGACGCCTTTGCCGTCCTTGCCGGCGCGGCGGATTTCGTCATCGGTCGAAGGGCCGATCCATTCCAGCGGACCGACCCGGCTTTGATAGCAAACCTGGGAATCCAGCCCTGGCATGTCCAGCGCCGCAACGATTGCGGCGGCGGTCTGCTCGACCTGGCGCTGATAGGGGTCGCCCTTGCGGATTACTTTCTTGGGCAAGCCATGCGCCGACAGCAGCAGGCGATAGGAAATATCCGTGCGCGCGCCTTCCAGCGCAGCGCGGACATGCGCCGTGGCCGCGGCGACAAAGCCTTCTTCGCTGGGATAGCAGCACACCCGCGAGGTCGGCACGGTGATCCCCGCCTTCTTCGCGGCGCGGTCCCAATCCTTCAGCGACGAAGCCGTCGTGGTGGTGGAATATTGCGGATACAGCGGCAAAAGCACGATTTTATCGGGGTCATAGGCTTTCACGGCCGCCGCTGCCCCATCGCTGAACGGATGCCAGTAGCGCATGGCGATGAAGACTTTGGGGTTTACCCCGCCTGTCGACAGCGCCTTGGTCAGGGCATCGGCCTGGGCGCGGGTTTCTTCAAATATGGGCGAGCGCCCGCCGATCTGGTGATAAATCTCCCGCGCGATGGGCGCGCGACGCCGCGCAATGAAACGCGCCAGCGGCAGGCGAAACATCGTCGGCAGTCCGATGATGGCGGGGTCGGAAAACAGGTTGCGCAAAAACGGCTGCACGGCTTCGGGCGAATCCGGACCACCCAGGTTGAACAGGACAACCGCCAGCTTCACGCCGTTGATCCCTGGCGGATGCGCTTCAGCAACTGTTCAACATGCGTGATCGGCGTCTCCGGCAAAATGCCGTGGCCCAGATTGAAGATATGCGGCTTGCCCCGGGTGGCTTCCAGAATGTCGTCCACCGCCTTGTCCAATGCCGCGCCGCCCGCGATCAGCACGATCGGGTCCAGATTGCCCTGGATCGCGCCCGGCAGGTTCCTGGCCGCCCAGCGCATCGGCGCAGAGGTATCCAGCGAAATCGCATCGACGCCCAGCGCCTGGGCGTAAGCTTCATAGCCAGCCAGCGTCGAGGCGCGGGGGAAGCCGATGATTTTTGCGCCCGGCCGGGCAGCGCGCACCTGATCGACGATTTTCTTGGTGGGCGCGATCACCACCTGGCTGAACAGCGCCGGCGGCAGGCCGCTGGCCCAACTGTCGAAAATCTGCACCGCATCGGCGCCGGCATCGATCTGGCCGATCAGATGGAAGGCGACGCATTCACTCAAGATATCCAGAAGATATCCAAAGCCCTCCGGATCGCGGTAAGCCCACAGCTTGGCGGCCTTCTGCTCATCGCCGCCCGCGCCCGCTGCCAGATAGGTTGCCAGTGTCCAGGGCGCCCCGGCGAAACCCAGCAGCGTGGTCTCATCGCCAAGGCCCGCGCGCGTCAGGCGCAGCGCCTCATAGACCGGCTCGAAATACTGGGCCCAGGCTTCGCGGTCTTCGTTGAAACCCTTTGCGCTGGTCACTGGTGTCAGGCTGGGGCCTTCGCCAGTGGTGAACGTCACCTTCTGTCCAAGCGCCTCAGGCACCGTCAGGATGTCCGAGAACAGGATTGCTGCGTCAAAGCCGAACCGGCGGATCGGCTGCAACGTGACTTCGGCGGCATATTTGGGGTTCAGCGCCATGTCCCAGAAGGAACCGGCTTCGGCACGCAGCTTGCGGTACTCCGGCAGGTACCGTCCGGCTTGACGCATCAGCCAGACCGGCGGCACGTTCTCGGCGCTTCCTGTCAGGACACGCATCACCTTCCGGTCACTACTCAAAATAAGACTCCTAAGTACTAAGGATGATGAAGATGATGTTAGGGCTGTGAACTGTGGGTGGAAATGTTGAAGCTGCCATGGCTTAAGCGCAAGAGCGCGTGGACTCAAGCACTTGGCGATATTCGGGTGGGCGGTGCAGGTGCGTCACGGTATGTTGGCGGTTAAGGATAGCATCCCCAAAGCATACGGGTTTGCACAGTTTGGCCGTTCCCGGCTAGGAGCCTGTGGCTGAATAGGTGGTTACACCCAGCCGGCTCCCCGGGTGGGCGGGGAATTCGGGACAGTTCTGTGGATCATAAATTTCACGTCCATCTGGTGTCGGATTCCACCGGCGAAACACTGCACGCCATGGCCAATGCCGCCCTGGCGCAGTTCGAAAATGTCGATGTCCATATCCATGCCTATGCCCTGGTGCGCAGCGAACACCAGCTCAGCCGCGCGCTGGACCATATCGCCATCATGCCGGGCATCGTGTTCTTCACCCTGGCCAATCAGGGCCTGCGCGACAAGCTGATCGCCCGCTGCGGCGACATCGAGGTGCGCGCCATTGATCTGCTGGAGGGCCCGGTGCTGGCGCTGCGCCAGTTCCTAGGCAAGACCGAAACCCACAAGGTCGGCCGCCAGCACCAGGTCGACCAGCGCTATCTGGAGCGCATCGAGGTTCTGAACTTCACCATCGCCCATGACGATGGCCAGTCGCTGGACTCGATCGACGAAGCCGAAGTGATCCTGACGGGTGCCAGCCGCACCTCCAAGACGCCGACCTGCGTGTATCTCGCCATTCGCGGCGTGAAAGCCGCCAATGTGCCGCTTGTGCCGGGCATGCCCCCGCCGCCGCAACTGCTGGCGGCGAAAAAGCCGCTGATCGTGGGCCTGTGGGTGTCGCCCGACCGGCTGGTGCAGGTGCGGCGCAACCGCCTGAGCACCATGGGCGAAACCCGCGACACCGATTACATCGAACCCGATGCGGTGCGCGCCGAAATCGCCGCCACCAAGCAGTTGTTCGAGAATAATGACTGGCCGACCATCGATGTGTCGCGCCGTTCGATCGAAGAGACCGCGGCGGCGGTGATGAATTTGCTGACCGAGCGCAAGGAAGCTGCGGGGTGAGGCTGGTTCTCGCCTCGGGCAGCCAGAGCCGGTCCACGCTTCTGACGGCAGCGGGCGTGGCATTCACCAAAGACCCTGCCGACCTGGATGAAGACGCGCTGATGGCCGCGCTTCGCGGGGCTGATGCCCCGACGGTGGCTTCGACCTTGGCGCAGAAGAAGGCCCTGCACGTCTCGGCGCGGCATCCCGGCAGTCTGGTGCTGGGCGGTGACAGTGTGATCGCGTTTGAAGACGAGATGCTGTGCAAGTGCGCCACGCTGCACGCGGCGAGAGCGTTGCTGGCCCGTTTGTCGGGGCGCGCGCACCTGCTGGTGTCGGCGGCGGCGCTGGCCCGGGACGGCGCCTTGCTATGGACGCATGCCAGCCCCTGCCGGATGGTGATGCGCGATTTAAGCCCGGATTTCCTGGACGATTACATCGCCGCCGAAGGCCCCGCCATCCTCTCCTCGGTGGGCTGCTATCATTATGAAGGGCGCGGGGCGCAGCTTTTCGATAGAGTGGACGGGGATTATTTTTCGGTGCTGGGCCTGCCGCTGTTGCCGGTTCTGGCGGCACTCAGAAAAGAAAGCGTGCTGGCGTCATGACGGTGAAGGCGGGGATCGTGGGCTGGCCGGTGACGCAGTCGCTGTCGCCCGTGCTGCACGGCTATTGGCTGAAACAGCTCGGCATCGACGGCGAAATGCTGCGCGTGCCCGCACAGCCGGACGAATTCCGCGATGTGATCGCGCGGGTGCGCGGCGAAGGCTTTGCCGGCGTCAATGTCACCGTGCCGCACAAGGAAGCCGCCTTCGCGCTGGCCGACCGGGTCGATGCGGCGGCGAAGGTCGCGGGCGCGGCGAACCTTCTGGTGTTTCGCGCGGGGGCCATCGAAGGCAAAAACACCGATAGTTACGGCCTGGCGGAATCCTTGCGCGAGAATATCGGCGCGCTGGGCGGCGCCCATGCCGTGCTGCTGGGCGCGGGCGGCGCGGCGCGCGGCGCGGTGCTGGCGCTGGAGAGTCTCGGCGCAGGCGTCATCCATATCCTCAACCGCGATGCAGGCCGGGCGCAGACCTTGGCGGCGCAACTGGGGCCGCACGTCAATGCGCGGCTTGTTCCGGGCGGGCTGGCCGACTGGCGCAGCGTGGCGGGCAGCGCCGCGCTGCTGGTCAACAGCACCAGCGCCGGGATGGGCGACAACGCGCCGCTCGATCTGGATTTGTCAGCGCTGAAACAGGACGCCGCGGTGTGCGACATCGTTTACAAGCCGCTGGAAACGCCGCTGCTGAAAGATGCGGCGGCGCGCGGCCACAAGACCATCGACGGGCTGGGCATGCTGATGCATCAGGCCGCGCCGTCTTTCGAAGCTTTTTTCGGGCAAAGGCCGCAGGTAGATGCGGGCCTGCGCGCCGCACTGGAAAGCGCATTGTTTGGGCCAAAATAAACCTTTCGTGATCGGCCTTACGGGCTCGATCGGCATGGGCAAAAGCGAAACCGCCAAGCTGTTCGCAGGCGAAGGCATTCCCGTGTTCGACGCCGACAGGGTGGTGCACGCGCTGTATGCGGGCGAAGCCAGCGCGATGATCGAGGCCGCCTTTCCGGGAAGCACCAAAAACGGCGTGGTGGACCGCGCCGCGCTGGCGCGGCAGGTGACGGGTGACGCCCAGGCGCTGGGCCGCCTGGAAAGCCTGATGCATCCCCTGGTCGCCGAACGCCGGGCGCAGTTTCTGGAAGAGACCGAGGCGCCGATCGTGCTGCTCGATATTCCGCTGCTGCTGGAAACCGGGATCAAAAGCGATGCGGTGGTGGTGGCGACCGCGCCGGCGGATGTGCAGCGCCAGCGAGTTCTGGCGCGCCCCGGCATGACGCAAGCCAAGTTCGAGGCGCTTTTGGCGCGGCAGATGAGCGACGCGCAAAAGCGTGCACAGGCCGATTACCTGGTTACCACCGACAAGGGCTTGGAGGATGCGCGCGAACAGGTGAAAATGATCCTGGCTGACGTGCGGGCAAAAATTCAGAATGCGTGAAATTGTTTTCGATACCGAAACCACGGGGTTTGAGCCCAGCGACGGTCATCGCATCGTGGAAGTCGGTTGCGTCGAGCTGATCGACCACCTCCCCACCGGCCGCACGCTGCAATTCTATCTGAACCCCGAACGCGACGTGCCGATTGAATCCCAGCGTGTGCATGGCCTGTCCGCGGAATTCCTTGCCGACAAGCCGATCTTCGCCCATGTGGTCGACGAATTCCTGGAATTCCTGGGCGACTCCACGCTGGTGATCCACAATGCCAGCTTCGACATCAAGTTCATCAATGCCGAGCTGAAACGCTGCGGCAAGGGCCCGATCCCGCTGGCCCGCGCCATCGACACGATCGAAATCGCCAAGCGCAAATTCCCGGGCGCGCGCTATTCGCTGGACGAGCTGTGCAAGCGCTTCGGCGTCGATCTGAGCGTGCGCACCAAGCATGGCGCGTTGCTCGACGCCCAGCTCACCGCCGAAGTCTATCTGGAGCTGATCGGCGGACGGCAGAAGGGCCTGATGCTGGCGCCGGTGGAAATCGCCGCCGCGCAGGCGGGTGAACCGGTGCGCGCCGCCCGTCAGCGGCCCGAGAAGCTCGCGCCGCTGATCACGGCGGTGGAAATAGAAATCCACGCCGCCTTTGTCGCCAAGGAGCTTGGCGACAAAACCATCTGGAAATTGGCGTAAGCCTTACGCCGTGTCTTACGCCGTGCCCTGGGGCGCCCCGGCAGCCTGGGCCACGCGCGCCTGATACAGCGCCATGAAGTCGATCGGCTCGATCATCAAGGGCGGCATGCCGCCGTCGCGCACCACATCCGCCACGATGCGGCGGACGAACGGGAACAGCATGTGCGGCGCCTGGATCAGCAGGATGGCCTGCTGGGTGCCGGTGTCGGGCACGTTCTTCAGCTGGAACACGCCGGCATAGGCGACTTCCAGCAGGAACAGGGGCTTTTCCTCATTCTTGGCGTCGACGCGGATCTTCAGCTCGACTTCGAAGATTTCGTCTTCCACGCGCTTGGCGTTCAGGTCGACCGCCAGGTCAATCTGGGGCCGCTGGGCGATTTCATTCACCGCGCCGGGATTTTCGAAGGACAGGTCCTTGATGTACTGGGCCATGACCTGGAGGTTCGGCACCGCAGTGGCGTCGGGCGTGGTTCCTTCGCTGCTCATCGTGTAATCTTCCTGCCCTGCCGGGCCTTTGGTGGGTCGAATTTGGCCCGCGCGCTACCATGGATTGCGCGGCCTGGGCAAGGAAAAGCGCTTCACAAGCCTTGTTCCGGGCGGCTAGGGTCGGCCCGGCTGCGGGGCGGGTTGGTGAGTAAGGGTTGCATATGCCGGATTCGCAAACATTGGGACTGTTCATCGCCGCCACGCTGGCTGGCGTCGTCTGTTTTCGCCTGTACTGGATTTTGGGGCGGCGGACCGGCCATGAGCCGACCGAACAGCCCAAACAGCCTTCGCCGCTGGCCGCGCCCCCGTCCGTGGCCCAGCCGGTTCCCGCCGCCGATGTGGCAGAGGCTGTGCGCCCCAACGCGGGCAAGGGGCTTATGGATATCCAGCTTGCCGACCGCAGCTTCGATGCCGCGCGCTTCGTCGGCGGTGCGCAACAGGCCTACACCATGATCATCGACGCCTTCGCCAAGGGCGACCGCGAAACCCTGCGTCCGCTGCTGGCGCCCGATGTGATGGCGGCGTTCGACAGCGCCATCGAAGGGCGCAGCGAGCCGCCCCCGGCGCTGACCAAATTGCTGGACGCCAAGATCGTGGGCGCGACGCTGGACGGCCGCCAGGCCGAAATCACCGTGGCTTTCACGGCGCAGTTCGATGCCGCGCCGGTCACCGATGTGTGGACCTTCTCGCGCGACGTTAAATCGCGCGATCCCAACTGGCTGCTGATCACGACCGCCGGTGACATGCCCGAATGACGCCGGCACGGCTCCTTGTTCTGGGTGCCATGCTGGGCGTGCTGTATGGCTGTGCCAGTTCTTCGCCACCGCCTACCACCACCAAACCCGCCGCGCCGGCGGAAAGCTGGAGCATGGCGCGCGTCTCGTTCGACGCGCTGCCGGGCTGGACCACGGCCAATGCCGACGCAGCGCTGCAATCCTTCCGCCGCAGTTGCGCCGTGCTATCCAGCCGCGCGGATGACGCGGCGCTGAGCGGCGTGGGTTATGCCGGAACTGCGGCCGACTGGCGCGACGTTTGCGCCAATGCCAGCGGCGACGCCAAAAGCTTTTTCGCCGCCAACTTCATACCTTTTGCGCTAGCTGCGCCCGGCGACGGGTTGTTCACTGGTTATTACGAACCGGAAATTCGCGGCAGCCGCAAGCGCCAGGGCGCCTATCAGACGCCGGTGCATGGCATGCCGTCCGACCTGGTGCGGGTCGATCTGGGCCAGTTCATTCCCAAGTTCAAAGGCGAGCGGGTGTCGGGCCGCGTGTCGGGCAATACGCTGGTACCGTATGCCAACCGCAAGGAAATCAATCTCGGCACCAAGGCGCCGGTGCTGTTCTACACCGACGATGCGGTGGCCCTGTTCTTCCTGCAGATTCAAGGTTCGGGGCGCGTCGTGTTCACCGACGGCAAGACGGGGCGCATCGGCTATGCCGGGGAGAATGGCCGCCCTTACACCGCCATCGGCCGCACCTTGATCGCGGAAGGCGTGCTGACGCGCGAGAATGTTTCGCTGCAAACCATCCGGGCCTGGCTGCTGGCCAATCCGGCGCGCGCGCAGGGCGTGATGGAAGGCAATGAAAGCTACATCTTCTTTGAAGAAAGGCCGCTCGGCGATGCCGCGCTGGGCGCGACCGGTTCGCTGGGCGTGTCGCTGACGCCGGGTGCGAGCTTGGCGGTCGATCCGCGCATTCATGCGCTGGGCGCGCCTTTCTATCTGGATGCGGGCGGGCCCGATCCGGTGCAGGGGCTTTTGGTGGCGCAGGATATCGGCGGTGCGATCCGCGGCAGCGTGCGCGGCGACATCTTCTTCGGCTTCGGGCCGGACGCCGAACGGCGCGCCGGCGCGATGAAAGCGCCCGGGCGGTTGTATGTGCTTCTGCCCAACGCGGTCGCGGCCCGGATCGGTGAAAGCAAGACCTTCACGCCATGAGCCGCCGCAAAGTCAGCGACGAGGAACGCCAGGAGTTCGAAAAGGACTTTCGCGAAGCTCGCCCGATCAGGCCTGTCACGGCCAAAAGGCCAGCGAAGAAGAAAGCTGCTTCGGCCAAGCCCAGCGGCGTCAATGGCGGTACCGAAGATCGCTTGCGCAAAGGCCAGTTGGAGCCGGACGCCAAGCTGGATCTGCACGGCATGACCGAGGCCGCGGCCTATCGCGCCCTGTCGCGCTTTCTGAATGGCGCGCGGCAGCGCGGCAATCGTCTGATCCTGGTGGTGACCGGCAAGGGCAATCCCCGCAAGGATGAAAGCGCAAGCTGGATGACATCGCCGCATGGCGTGCTCAAGCAGATGGTGCCGCGCTGGCTGAAAGAGCCGGAACTGGCTCCGATGATCGCCAGCATCAAATCGGCGCATGTGCGGCACGGCGGTGATGGCGCGCTGTATGTGTATTTGAGAAAATCGTGAAACAGGCGCTGCACAGTTTGACGGTGCCGACCCGCGGGCCGGGGCTTTACGACTTCACCGATGCGGCGGTGGATTTCGCGCGCGGCAGCGGCATCGAGAATGGTCTCCTCACCTGCTTCATCCGCCATACCTCGGCCTCGCTGGTGATCCAGGAAAATGCCGATCCCGATGTGCTGAAGGACATGCAGGATTTCTTCGCCCGCATTGCGACGCATGGCATGAACTACCGCCACACCGCTGAAGGGCCGGATGACATGCCCTCGCACATTCGCGCCGCCCTGACGCAAACCTCGCTGGGCATTCCGCTCAGCAAAGGGCGGCTGGCGCTGGGCACCTGGCAGGGAATCTACGTCTTCGAGCACCGCGACGCGCCGCATCGGCGCGAGCTGACGCTGCATTTGATTGGCGATTAGCCGGAGCGACCGCGAACCCGAGCGTTAGCGAGGGGTCGTTAGCGCCAGCGTAAGCGACGCGGCGCGACCATCAAATAAGTCCCGCCTTGGCCGCCAAATCCTTCAGCGACGTTTCCGGCCGCGCGCCGTAATGCGAAATCACTTCCGCCGCCGCCAGCGCGCCAAGACGCCCGCAATCGGCCAGACCCTTGCCATGGGTGATGCCATACAGGAATCCGGCGGCGAACTGGTCGCCCGCGCCGGTGGTGTCGATCACCCGCGCCACCGGGGCGGCAGGAATCTCATGCACCTGGCCTTCTTCGACGATCACGCAGCCCTTGGCCGAGCGTGTCAGAGCGGCGATACCGCCCCACTTCTTGGCGGCGGCAACAACACCGTCAAAATCGTCCTGCTCGAACAGCGCCTTGGCTTCGTCTTCGTTGGCGAACAGGATGTTCACATCCTTGTCGAGCAGGCCGAGGAATTCGTCGCGGAAACGGCCGACGCAGAACGAGTCCGACAGCGACAGCGCGATGCGGCCGCCCGCGCTCTTGGCGGCGGCGATGGCCTTGCGCGACGCCTGCTTGGCGTTCTCTTCGTCCCACAGATAGCCCTCGATATAGAGGATGCGGGCGGCGGCGATCTGCTTGTCGTCGATATCGTCCGGCACCAGTTCGCGGCAGGCGCCCAGATAGGTACTCATGCTGCGCTGGCCGTCCGGCGTCACCGCGATCATGCAGGTGGCGGTGGACGAGCCCTTGTTGGCGGGCGCCGTGGTGAAGGTCATGCCCAGGCTGGCCATCGACTGCGCGAACACCTTGCCCAGCCGGTCGTCGAACACCTTGCCGACATAGACGCCATTGCCCCCCAGCGAGGCGATGCCCGCCATGGTGTTGGCGGCGCTGCCGCCGGCCACTTCATGCACGCTGCTCATGGTCTGCTGGTTGTCGGCCAGAAGCTTCAGCAGCTCCTTGGCGCGGAATTCGTCGATCAGGGTCATGCCGCCCTTGGCGATGCGGTGGGTCAGCAGAAAACGGTCATCGACCGATGCGATGACATCGACAATGGCATTGCCCAGACCGGCGACATCATACTGCTGCGACATGCGTACCCCTGCAAAAAGCTGGTTTCGCTTATACGGGATGCGGGCCATCCCGCAAGCCTCTCTCCGCGGCGGAAAAAGAAGTCGCTTGTCGGGCACGGAGGGGTGGGGCAGAAGGCAGGCATGATGCGTCACGCCGCCTGTCTGATCGCTGTTCTGCTGGCCGCCGGTTGTGCCAGCGGCGGCAAGCTGCCCGCGCCGCGCACCCAGTCCAGCATTCCGGGCGCCCCGCCGCGCGGTGAGCCGCCGGCCTATTTCAACCTCTCGACCACCGCATTGCAGGCCGCCCTGGGCCGCCCGGCCTTTGTGCGCAGGGACGGGGCGATCGAGATGTGGCGCTATGACGGCGCCAACTGCCGGGCTTTCTTTTTCTTCTATGGCGCGCCGCTGGCGGTCCGCCATGTCGAGACCCTGCCCAACGGGGCGCGGTCCGCCGCCGATGACGCCTGCCTCAATGCGCTGCGCGTTTCGCCGCCGAAGGTTTCGTAGCGAGCCTGGGTTTTTCGATCGGCAGCTCTTTCGTTTTGTCCCTGAAGCGGCACAGGTCGCGCACCACGCAAGTCGGGCATAGCGGCTTGCGGGCGATGCAGGTGTAGCGCCCGTGCAGGATCAGCCAGTGATGCGCATGGCTCTTGAAATGATCGGGCACGATCTTTTCCAGCCCTATTTCCACTTCCACGACATTTTTTCCGGGCGCCAGGTTGGTGCGGTTGGACACGCGGAAGATATGCGTATCGACTGCAATGGTCGGCTCGCCGAACGCCACGTTCAACACCACGTTCGCGGTCTTGCGGCCCACGCCGGGCAGCGCTTCCAGCGCCTCGCGATTCTGCGGCACCTGACCGCCATGCTGGTCCAGCAGAATCTTCGAGAGGGCGATGACATTCCTGGCCTTGCCGCGATACAGGCCGATGGTTTTGATCGCCTCGGTCAGCCCCGCCTCGCCCAGCGCCACCATCGCCTGCGGCGTGGTCACGGTCTTGAACAGCGGCGCTGTCGCCTTGTTGACGCCCTTGTCGGTCGCCTGGGCCGACAGCGCCACGGCCACCAGAAGCGTGTAGGGATTGACGTAGTTGAGTTCGGTCTTGGGCGCGGGGTCGAGTTTCTTCAGCCGCGCGAAGAACTCTTGCGCTTCGGCGGCTGAAAAACGCTTAGGCATTCAGACCAAGCACGTCCGTCATGGAGTACAGGCCCGGCTTCTTGCCGTGGCCCCATTTGGCAGCCGTGAGCGCGCCATGGCTGAAGATCGAGCGGTCTTCGGCGGAATGCGACAGGGTGATGCGTTCGCCGGTGCCGGCAAAGATTACCGAATGCTCGCCCACCACGCTGCCGCCGCGCAGGGTGGCAAAACCGATATCGCCATCCTTGCGCGCGCCGGTATGGCCGTCGCGGGTCTTCACCGCATGCTTGTTCAGCGAAACCTCACGGCCGCGCGCGGCGGCTTCGCCCAGCAGCAGCGCGGTGCCCGACGGGGCGTCCACCTTGTTGCGGTGATGCATTTCCAGAATCTCGATGTCGTAATCGGCTAGCGCCTTGGCAGCGCGTTCGGCCAGCGCCGCCAGCAGATTGACGCCCATGCTCATATTGCCGGACTTGACGATCACGGCATGGCGGGCGGCGGCGGCCAGACGGGCTTCGCCTTTTTCGTCAAAGCCGGTGGTGCCGATCACATGCACGATGCGCGCCTGTGCCGCCAGATCCGCCAGCATGGTCGACACCATCGGCGTGGTGAAATCCACCACCGCCTGCGCATGCGCCAGTAGCGGCAGCGGATCGGCGGTCAGCGTGATGCCGTTGGGCTGCATTCCGGCCAGCGTGCCGCTGTCCAGGCCCAGATTGGGATGGCCTTCCATTTCCAGCGCGCCGCAAAGCGTAATGCCATGGCCCTGCGCGATTTCGCGGATCAGCGTGCGGCCCATGCGCCCGGAGGCGCCGGTGACGACGATCTTGAGTTCAGACATCACGTCCCCCTCTTAAGCGTTGGTGTCCACGCTGGCCGCGTCCTTGCGGGCAACGGTCACCATGGCGGGCCGCAGCAGGCGGTCGCCGATCATGAAACCGGTCTGTACCACATCGACAATCGAACCCGGCGCCTTGTCACCAGCCGGCACTTCGGCAATCGCCTGATGCAGGTTCGGATCGAACTTGCCGTCGCTGGTATCGACCTGCTTCACGCCATAGCGTTCCAGGGTCTGGATCAACTGGCGGTCCGTCGCTTCGACGCCGTCCAGAACCGCCACGATCTGCGGGTCGGCGGCTTCGCGCACGGCCGCGGGAACGGCGGCCAGGGCGCGCGAGAAATTGTCGGCAATGCCCACCATGTCGCGGGCGAACTTGGTCACCGCATACAGGCCGGCTTCGGCCTTTTCCTTTTCGGCGCGGCGGCGGATGTTTTCCACTTCGGCCAGCGCGCGCAGGCGCTGGTCCTTGAGCGAGGCAACCTCTTCCTGCAGCGCCGCCAGCACGGCGAATTCCGCCGCATGGGGGTTCTCGGAATCGGGCAATTGCATAGGTTCGTCAGTCATGAGGCAGTCCTTAAACTTTAAGCGAGCAGGCGTCCAATAACTTTGGCGGTGTGGTCGACCATGGGAATGATGCGGCCATAGTTCAGGCGGGTGGGGCCCAGAACGCCGATCACGCCCACGATTTTCCCGGTGGCGTTGGCGTAAGGCGCGGCCACGATCGAGGAACCGGACAGCGAGAACAGCCGGTTTTCCGAGCCGATGAAAATGCGCACGCCTTCGCCGTCCTTGGCCAGCTCCAGCAGGTGGATCAGGTCGGCCTTGCGTTCGATGTCGTCAAAAAGCGTGCGGATGCGCTCGATATCCTCGCGCGCTTCAACGCTGTCGAGAAGATGCGACTGGCCGCGCACGATCAGAACTTTTTCCGGCCCGGCCAGTGTCGCGAGGCCTTCGGCCACCACCTTGGCGGTCAGCGCGTCGAGCTGCAGCTTCTCGCTGTCTAGTTCCGCCAAAATCTCGGCGCGGGCGGTATCCAGCGTGCGGCCACGCAGCCGCGCGCCCAGGTAATTGCCCGCTTCCACCAGCGCCGAAACCGGCAGTCCAATGGGGGTTTCGATGACGCGGTTTTCCACCTGGCCGTCTTCGCTGACCATGATCACCAGCGCCTTGCCCGGCGCCACGGCGACGAATTCGACATGCTTGAGCGCGGCATCCTGCTTGGCCGTCACCATCAGGCCGGCGCAGCGCGACAGGCCTGCGAGGCTTTGCGTCGCCTGGGTCAGCAGCTCTTCAATGCCGCGTCCGCTGCCCGACATGCGCGCCTCGATGGCGACGCGCTCGTCGGGCTGCAATTCGCCGATTTCCAGCAGGCCGTCGACGAACAGGCGCAGACCCTTTTCGGTCGGCACCCTGCCTGCGCTGGTGTGCGGGGCATAGAGCAGCCCCATGGTTTCCAGGTCCGACATCACGTTCCGGATCGAGGCCGGGGACAGGGTCTGGGGCAGGCGCTGGGACAGGGTACGCGATCCCACCGGCTCACCCGACGACAGGAAAGCCTCCACCAGATGGCGGAAGACCTCGCGCGGCCGGTCGGTCAGACCGGGCGGGACGACCAGGGAGGGGCAGGGGTCAAGACTCAAGCTATTGAAACTCTTAAATATTTCTAGCGGCGGTTGCTTGTTGGGCGGGGGTACCTGTAGGTAACGCCACAACCTAGCAGACCCATATATGAGGCTCCATGCGCCCTTCCAACCGTACCCCTGACCAGATGCGTGCCGTTTCGCTGGAAGCCGGGTTTTCCCGCCATGCCGAGGGGTCGTGCTTGGTCAAGTTCGGCAACACCCATGTGCTGGTCACCGCCAGCCTGGAAGAAAAAGCCCCGCCCTTTCTGAAGGGTTCGGGCAAGGGCTGGGTCACGGCCGAATACGGCATGCTGCCCCGCTCGACCCATGATCGCATGCGCCGCGAAGCGGCCGCCGGCAAGCAGTCGGGACGCACCCAGGAGATCCAGCGGCTGGTCGGGCGCTCCTTGCGCGCGATTTGCGACCTGTCGGCGCTGGGCGAACGCCAGATCACGGTGGACTGCGACGTGCTGCAGGCCGATGGCGGCACCCGCACGGCGGCCATCACCGGCGGCTTCGTGGCGTTGGGCCAGTGCCTGGCCTTCATGAAAAAGACCGGCATGGTCACCGCGCCGGTTATCAAGGATCACGTCGCGGCGATTTCCTGCGGCATCTACAAGGGCACCCCGGTGCTGGACCTGGATTACGACGAAGACTCCAACGCCGAGACCGATGCCAATTTCGTGCTGACGGGTTCGGGCGGTCTGGTCGAGGTTCAGGGCACCGCCGAAGGCGCGCCCTTCAGCGAGGAACAGTTGCTGGAATTGCTCAAGCTGGCGCGCAAGGGCGTCGGCGAATTGGTCGACCTGCAGAAAAAGGCGCTGGCGTGAGATTGCCGCGCGGTAGCCAGCTCGTCGTCGCCTCGCACAACGAAGGCAAGGTGCGCGAGATCAAGGCGCTGCTGGGGCCGCACGGCATCGTGCCGCTCAGCGCCGGTTCGCTGGGCCTGCCCGAACCGGAAGAAACCGCAAAGACGTTTGCCGGCAATGCCGAACTCAAAGCCCGCGCCAGCGCGCAGGGCAGCGGTCATGCGGCGCTGGCCGATGATTCCGGCCTGTGCGTCGAGGCGCTGGGCGGCGATCCCGGTATTTATTCGGCGCGCTGGGCGGGTGAGACCAAAGACTTCAGCATCGCCATGACGCGCATCGAAAGCGAATTGAAGGCCAAGGGCCTGACCACCAGCGCTGCCAAGTTCGTCTGCGCCCTGTCGCTGGCGCTGCCGTCGGGCGAAATTCAAACCTTTGAAGGCGAAGTGCATGGCACGCTCACCTTCCCGCCGCGCGGCGATCACGGCTTCGGCTATGATCCCATTTTCATCGCCGACGGCATGGACCAGACCTTCGCCGAAATCGATCCGGCGCAGAAACATGCCATGAGCCATCGCGCCAGGGCGTTCGAGAAACTTCTGCACTCCGGCACCTTCGTGGAGTCGCTTTAGCTTGGCATTCGGCGTTTACGTCCACTGGCCGTTCTGCGCCGCCAAGTGTCCTTATTGCGACTTCAACTCCCATGTCCGCGAGCAGATAGAAGAAGATGCCTGGGTCGACGGCATCATGTCCGAACTGGGTTGGGTGGCGCAAAAGCAAGGCGACCGCCCGGTGGTGGAAACCATCTTCTTCGGCGGCGGCACGCCGTCGCTGCTGCAGGGCAAATCCGTCGGGCGCATCCTGCAGAAGATCGCCGCGCTGTGGCCGATGGCCAACGACGCCGAAATCACGCTGGAAGCCAATCCGGCGTCCGCCGATGCAGCACGCTTCGCCGATTATCGCGCGGCGGGCGTCAACCGTGTCTCGCTGGGCGTGCAGGCGCTGAACGATGCCGATCTCAAACGTCTTGGCCGGCTGCATGACGTGGCCGAAGCCAAGGCCGCGCTCAAAATGGCGATGGGCGTTTTTGACCGGGTTTCACTGGATCTGATCTATGCCCGCCCCGATCAGACCGATGCGCAGTGGCGTAGCGAATTGCGCGAGGCCCTCAGCTTCGGCACTGAGCATCTGTCGCTCTACCAACTGACCATCGAGCCGGAGACGCCCTACGCGCTGCTGCACAGGAATGGCAGCCTGCAGATTCCCGACGACGACATTGCTGCCGGTCTTTATGAGACGACGCAGGAAATGACGCAGGCGGCGGGCGTGCCCGCTTACGAGGTTTCCAATCACGCGCGACCCGGTGCGGAAAGCCGTCACAACCTGATTTACTGGCGTTATGGCGATTATGCCGGCGTCGGTCCTGGCGCCCATGGACGGCTGTCACTCGATGGTCAGCGCACCGCTACCGCCGCGATCAAGCTGCCGGAACGCTGGCGCGATTGCGTCGGCAAAAGCGGCCACGGTTTTTCCGAGCGCATGGCGATTTCCAGCGACGAAGCGGCGCGCGAGCATCTGCTGATGAATTTGCGCCTGGCCGAAGGCATAGACCTAGCGGCCTATGAAACGCGCTGGGGCACGCGGCCCGACGCGGCCAAGATCGCCGCCATGGAGCAACAGGGCTTTGTCGCCGTGAAAGACGGCATCCTGACAGCCACGCCCAGCGGGCGCCTGCTGCTGAACCGTGTCATCGAAGAATTGCTGAACTAGAATCCGGGCCGCAGGAACGTCGTCGGCGCGGGGCTGACCACCACAGGTCCGTTGGCATTCATTTCCAGCACTGCCAGCCCGCGTTCCGATGTGCCGTCGGCGGCGAAGCGGAAGATGCCGCTGACCCCGGAAAAGCCATTGGGGTCCATCAGCGCCGCGGGCGTGAAGCGGTGATAAGCCTCGCCCTGTGACAGCAGCGCCACCAGCGACACCGCGTCATAGGCCAGGTTCGCCAGGCTTGCCGGTTCCGCGCCGAAAGCGTTGCGGTACTTGCCGACGAAATCCGCGTCGGCATTGGGCGAGGGCGCGGCATACCAGGCGCCCTGCAGGCTGGGTTCGCGCGCCAGCGCGGCTTCTTCCCATAGGCCCGTGCCCAGCAACTTCACCTTGCCGCGCGCCATGCCGTCCTGCGACAGGGTCGGCCCGATGGCGCGCAGGATGGTGCCGCCCTGGGGAATGAACACCGCGTCGGCGCCGCTTTTGGCGATGGCGGCGGCGGGCGCGGCGACGGCGGCGGCGTTGGGCGCGAAGCGCTCCATGCTGACGATGTTGCCCTTGTTGGCGGCAACGGATTCCTGGAAGGCGGCCTGCGCCACATCACCGTAAGCGGTCTGCGGCACCAGCGCCGCGAACTGGCGATGGCCGCGGCTGACGGCGTAGGACACCACGCGGCGCACTTCGTTGCGCGGCAGGAAACTCAGAAGATAAACACCATTGCCCGCCACGGTGCGCTCGGTCGAGAAGGCCAGCACCGGCACGGCGCGGTCGCGCGCGATCGGCGCCACCGCCGACACCGAAGCGCCGAACAGCGGCCCGACAATGACTTCCGCGCCCTGGTTCAAAAGCTGCTGGGCGGCCTTGGCCGCGCCCGCGCCGCCATTGCCTTCATCGGCGGTCATCAGAAGAATGCGCGGATTGCCGGCATCGAACATGGCCAGTTGGGCGGCCTTCATCATCGAGGCTGCCAGCGCGCGGGTGGCGGGTGCGGTGCTGGAAAAGGGCAGGATCACGCCGACCCGCACCGGGGTGCCCTGGGGCAGGCCGGGCAGGCGCAGATAGGTGGGCATGTCCCGGTCCAGCGGATTGGCGGCAATCGGCGCCTGGGGCGCGGCCACCATGGGCGGCGGCGGCGGCGGGGCGGGCCTGGCCGTGCAACCGGCTATCGCGACAGCCAAGGCAATGGCACATAGGCGGGACAGGGAACGCAATGTCATCGAAACATCCTTTGGGGCACGAACTTAAGCCTTTGGACGCGGGCGGTAAATCACCGGATCGCGGCAGTTTGGCGGCAGGCCAAATTCCGGCAGGTCTGTATGTGGTGGCCACCCCCATCGGCAATGCCCGCGACATATCCCTAAGAGCGCTGGATATCCTCAAAGGTTGCGACGTGATCGCCGCCGAAGATACCCGCGTCACCTCCAAGCTGCTGGCGATTCACGGCATCTCCCGGCCGCTGGTCCCCTACAACGACCATAACGCCCCCGAAATGCGGCCGCGCCTCATCGGGCGCATGGCCCATGGCGAGGTGGTGGCGCTGGTCAGCGATGCCGGCACGCCGCTGGTGTCGGACCCCGGTTACAAGCTGGTGCGCGAGACGATTCAGGTGGGCCTGCCTGTGGTGGCGATCCCCGGCGCGTCGGCGCCGCTGGCCGGACTGACGCTCAGCGGCCTGCCGTCCGACCGGTTTTTGTTCGCGGGCTTTCTTCCCTCGCGGCAGGGCGAGCGCAACACCGCGCTGGAAGAACTCAAAAGTGTGCGCGCCACGCTGATCTTTTTTGAATCGGCGCAGCGGCTGGCGGAATCCCTGAGCGCGATGGCTTTGGTGCTGGGCGATCGCCCAGCCGCGATGACGCGCGAACTGACCAAGATGCACGAGGAAGTGCGGCGCGGCACGCTGTCGGAGCTGGCGGCGCATTATGAAAAGGCCGGCGCGCCCAGGGGCGAGGTGACGCTGCTGGTGGGGCCGCCCGGCGAAGTGGTGACTGATAACGCCAGGATCGATGCCGCGCTGACGGCGGCGCTGGAATTCATGCCGGTCAAGGCGGCGGCCAACATGATCGCCGATCTGACCGACGGTTCGCGCAAACAGATCTATGCCCGGGCGCTGGAATTGAAAGATGGTGCCTGAAGAATTGAAAACAGGTCGGCAGGCCGCCCATCAACGCGGCCATCGCAGCGAAAGCATCGCGGCGCTGTGGCTGCGGCTCAAGGGCTACCGGATTCTGGCGCGGCGGTTGAAAACCCGTGCCGGGGAAATCGACCTAGTGGCGGCCGCGCCCTTCGGTCCGGTCTGCTTTATCGAGGTAAAAGCGCGGTCAGACGCGCGCGCGGTGGCGGAATCGGTGCTGGCGGGGCAGCAGACTCGCATTGCCCGCGCCGCCTCCCTATATCTGGCCAGCCGGCCGCATCTTTCGCAGCGCGGCAGCCGTTTTGATATCGTCGCCATCGCGCCCCGGGCGCTGCCGGTGCATCACCGGGATGTGTGGCGGGCTGACATTTAACGATAGAGAGTTTGTCATGGCGCTGACCGTCGCAATCCAGATGGACCCGATCGAGCGGATCGATATCGGCGGCGATTCCACCTTTGCCCTGGCGCTGGAAGCGGAAAAGCGCGGCCATGCCATGGTCTATTATGGCCCGCGCGATCTGTCGTTCCGCGACGGCAAGGTGACGGCGCATGTGCGCAGCCTGAATGTGCGCGCGGTGAAGGGCGATCACTTCACGCTGGGCGACTTCCATGTGATGGACCTGTCAAAGGCCGATGTGGTTCTGATGCGCCAGGATCCGCCCTTCGACATGGCCTACATCACCGCCACGCATATTCTGGAGCGCATCCACCCCCAGACTTTGGTGGTGAACGATCCAAAGGAAGTGCGCAACGCGCCGGAAAAACTGTTCGTCACCGAATTCGCCGAATTCATCCCGCCGACACTGATCACCACGGACCTGCGCGAAATCCGCGCCTTCCGCGACGAGTTCCAGGACATCATCCTCAAGCCGCTGTACGGCAATGGCGGCGCGGGCGTGTTCCGCGTCAAACAGGATGACGAGAATTTCGGTTCGCTGATGGAGATGTTCACCCAGTTCTACCGCGAACCCGTCATTGTGCAGCGTTACCTGCCGGATGTGCGCAAGGGCGACAAGCGCATCATTCTGGTGGACGGCGAATTTGCCGGGGCCATCAACCGGGTGCCGGCCTCGGGCGAAGCCCGTTCCAACATGCATGTGGGCGGCAAGCCGGAAGCCACCGAGCTGACGGCGCGGGAAAAGGCGATATGCGCCGCCATCGGGCCAGAGTTGAAGAAACGCGGGCTCATCTTCACTGGGATCGACGTGATCGGTGACTATATGACCGAGATCAACGTTACCTCCCCGACCGGCATCCACGAGGTGCGCCGTTTCGGCGGCGCCGACATCGCCGCGCTGGTCTGGGACGCCATTGAAAGAAAACGGAAATGATCACGGTCAGGCGGTCGGACGAACGCGGTCACAACAAGATCGACTGGCTGGAATCGCGCCACTCCTTCTCGTTCGGCGACTATTACGACCCCGCCCATGAAAGCTTCGGCCCGCTGCGCGTGATCAACGAAGACTGGATCAAGGGCGGCGCGGGCTTTCCGCCCCATCCGCACCGCGACATGGAAATCGTCACCTACGTTCTGGACGGCGCCATCGCCCACAAGGATTCCACCGGCGGCAGCGGCACGATCCGTCCCGGCGAAATCCAGCGCATGAGCGCGGGCACCGGCATCACCCATGCCGAATTCAACGCCAGCCCGAATGAGACCTGCCATCTGCTGCAGATATGGATCGTGCCGTCAAAGCGCGGCATCGAGCCCGGCTATGAGCAGAAGTCCATCAGCGCCGAGGCGGTGAAAAATCATTTCGGCCGCATCGCCGCGCCGGAGCCGCGCGCAAACGAAGTGCGGCTGGTGCAGGACGCGGAAATCTGGGTCGCCAAACTGGATGCCGATGTCGAGGCTATCCATCCGCTGGCGCAGGGCCGCAAGGCCTGGCTACAGGTTGCCAGTGGTGAAATCACGCTGGGCGAGGAAACGCTGAAAGCCGGCGACGCCGCCGCCATCACCGACCTGGCCCAGGTCACCGTGCATTCCAAGGCGCCCAGCGAAGTGCTGCTGTTCGACTTGACCTGATTATTTCGTGGTCGCGATGACCGTGATCTCCACCTTTACGCCGCGCAGCAGGTTGCTGACTTCGACGAAGGTGCGGGCCGGATAGGGCGGCTTGAAATAGCTGGCATAGACCGCGTTCACGGCGGCGAAGTCGTTCACGTCGGTGACATAGACCGTGGCCGATACCACATCGTCCAAAGTCAGGCCCGCCGCCGACAGGGTCAGCGCGATATTGTCGATCACGCGCCTGGTCTGGGTGGTGACGTCGAGCTTGCTGTAATCGGTCTTGCCCGCGGGATCGAACGGCAGCGAGCCGGACAGGAACAGCAGGTTACCGGTCTTGATCGCTTGCGAATACGGCCCGATCGCCTTGGGGGCATCGGTCGATTGCACCAGGGTCTTTTCCGCCAGCGCGGGCGAAGCGCAGGCAAGCACCATCGCCAGCGCCAATCCGAATACGCGCATCGTTATCTCCTGAACGGGAAGGATTACTTGGAAAGACCGAAACGGCTCTTGTAGCGCGCGTCGAGGCCCGAGACCGGGAAGTAGATAAACACGTCGGTCGTGCCGAACTGGCGGTCCACCACAGCGCCGTCGCCGATGCCGCAGCCGGCGCGCACATAGCCCTTGAGGATCGCGGGCAGGCTGCGAATGGCTTCGCGCGGCTCGATCGCCTCTTTGGGCATCCGGTTCATGTCCACGAACAGTTCGGGGCGCGCCCGGACCTGCAGTTGCGCAGGCATGGGATGGAAATGGTGCAGATAGGCCAGCGGCAACGCCATCTCTTCCACATTGGTGCCGGGCAGCGAGGCGCAGCCGAACATCATGTCGATGTCGAAACGGGCGACATAGGCCATCAGGCCCTTCCACAAAAGCTGCATGGTGCCGGGACGGGCGCGGTAGCTTTTCAGGATGCAGGAACGGCCCAGCTCCAGATATTTGGTGTCGCGCGGCATGCCGCTCAGCATGGCCGACAGGTCGAACTCGCTGGAAGTGTAGAAGCCGCCGACCTTGGCGGCGTCCTTTTCGCGGGTCAGGCGATAGGTGCCCACCACCAGCGGCTGGCCGTCTTCGTCATGGGCGTCGCGGTCGACCACCAGCAGGTGGTCGCAGACATCGTCGAATTTATCGAAGTCGCGCCCGCTCTCGCGCATTTGCGGCGAGGGGATGGCGCTCATTTCTTCATAAAAAACGGAATAGCGCAGGCGCTGCGCCTGTTCGACTTCCAGCTCGGTTTCCGCCAGGCGCACTTCCAGCGCCCCGGAAACCGCGAGTACCGGCCACTGCTCCACGCGTCCCTCGAAAGGTCCCGCTTCGTAAATGTTGACCACGATCGCTTCCCGTTTGGCGCGGCATCCCCACAACTCGCCGCGCCGATCCTGTGCTCTGGGTAAGACCCAAATGCGACAGTTTGGCAATTTTACCCCATCCCGACCCCAGGGAGCAATGATTTGTGACAATCGGTGAACGGGCGGCAATGAAATGGCGTTAATCCGGGATAGGGGTGCTTGGGGACCTGCGGGACCACAAGGCCAGCGTCAGGATGACGGCCAGTACGCCAGCCAGAGCGGAATAGAGGAAAAACACGGTGTAACCGGCCCCCAGGGCGGCCGGCGAGACCTGAGACTTTTCCATTGCATTTGCGAAGCCGGTGCCGCCCTGAAACAGCCCATGGAACATCGCGCCCAGCCCGCCGCTTTCGCTGCCGCGCGCCACCCCTTCGATTATGGCGCCGGACTGCGAAGCCATCAGCTTGCCCGGCACCGCATAGAGGGAAGAAAAGAGCGCGTACTGCGTGGCGGTGAAGCCCTCGCTGGTCAGCGACGACATGTACGCGATCAGGCAAACACCAGCGAAGGCGCCCGTGATGTTCTCGACGCCGATCACGGCAAACAGGGTTGGCAGGTCCGGGCCCGCCATAGCCACGAAGATGAACATGGCATTGGAGAGAGGCTGGGCGAAGGCGCCGATCAAAAGACTGTTCATCAGTCCCAGACGCGCCACCGATAATCCGCCGAGGAAGACGCCGAAGACGGTGGCGAACACGCCAAACACCTTGCGCACCTCGGCGATCTCCAAAGGCGTGTAACCGACATCGAGATAGAAGGGCGTCATGATGTTCAGCAGGAAGTCGGAAAGGCGATAAAAGCAGATCATCGCCAAAATCAGCCCGGCGCTCTTGCCATAGCGGCGGAAGAACACGGCCAGCGGTTCGCCAAGCGCATGGTAGAGATAGACGCCCGGCCGCGTCTTGGCGTTTGGCAGCGGCGTGGCGGCCAGGCCCACCAGCACCAGGCCCACAACCACGAAGATGAAGGAAAACAGGGCCGCGCCCGAGCCGACCCAGTTCGCGCGCAGTCCCGCGGCCAGCGGATCGAGCCACAGGCTGCCCAGCACCTTCTCCAGAATATCCATGTTGCCCGAAAGCCCGGTGCCGAGCAGCAATGCTGCGATCAGAAGCATCACCAACCGCGCCATCCATTCCAGTGCTTCACTCACGGGGTGACTGGGGATGGCATCCGTGGGGATTGTTCTGATGATGCGCTTCTTCTCGGCTGGCGCCAGCAGCACCGCGCCGATGCCCACCAGCATGAAGGCGCTCATGACGGCGTAGGAAAAATTCCAGCCGATCCATTCGGCCAGGATCAGCGGCACCGCGCCCGCCACAAGCATGGCGATCCGATAGCCCCAGGTGTAAGCCGCCGCCATCGCGCCCTGGCGCGACGTATCGGTGGCTTCGATACGCCATGCATCAATCACGATATCCTGCGTCGCGCCGAAGAAGCCGGTGAGCACGGCGAAGGCGGCAACTGCTCCCAGGCTGGTGGCGGGATTGCTGATCGAGATCAGCGCCAGACCCGCCGCAATGGCAAGCTGCGCCACCAGCATCCAGGCGCGGCGATGGCCGAGCGCAGCATCCAGAAAAGGCACCCGGGTGCGGTCCATCAACGGCGCCCAGAGAAACTTGAACGCATAGACCAGCGTCGCCAGCCCGAAGAAGGCGATGGTCTGAAGCGACAGATTGGACTGGCGCAGCCAGGCCGACAGCGTGTCGAAGATCAGCAGGAAGGGCAGGCCGGCCGAAAAACCCAGGGCCAGCATCACAAGGATGTGACGCTCTCCATACGCAGCCAGTCCAGCGAAACGGTCAGAAGACGCAGCCATGCCAATCCCCGGGGGCGTGATTCAGGGGCTTTCTATATCACGCTATGCGCGAACTCAGGCCACCGCGGCGGAATGCTCTTCGCTGGGGAAGAGCATCAGGAACATCTCTTCCAGTTCGGCCGGGTCCACCGGCTTGGTGAGGAAGCCGTCCATGCCCGCCTGCTGGCAGGCGCGCTTGCCTTCTTCCAATGCGTCGGCGGTCAGCGCCACGATGGGCGTGCGGCGGCGGCCCGAACGTTCCTCGCCGGCGCGGATGGCGCGCGCAGCCTCGATGCCGTCCATGCCGGGCATGTGAATGTCGGTCAGCAGCAGATCATAAGTGCCATCCATCATCGCCTGCACGGCGGCGTTGCCGGTCGTCACTTCGACCACGCTATGGCCGCGGCGGCGCAGCAGCTCGCGGATCAGCATCATGTTGATGGGATTGTCCTCGGCCAAGAGGATGCGCAGGCCGTTTTCGGCGGACGGTGTCATCACCGCAGGCCCCACGCTGCGCGCGGCCGCGGGATGGTCTTCCAGAAAGGGCGCGGGGATCGCGGGCGGCTCGAAGTCGGGATAGTCGGGCGCTTCCAGCACCGGCTGCGGCGCGGCGAACCGGGGCGGCGCGGTGACCAGCGGCGGTAGTTCGTCCGGCGCGGCGGCTTCGTGCGCGGGCACCGCCTGCGGGTCCAGGCAGCCTGACGCTTCGGGTTCGTAGGTTGCGGGGGCGAAATCGCGGCGGTCGCCGCAACACAACAGCAGGCGTTCCACCAGCGAAGCCTGACGCACCGGCTTCACCAGATAGCCGGCAAAGCCGAGGTTGCGCATCTCCGCCAGGCTACCGCGGGCATTGGGCGTCAGCAGCACCAGTGCCGGAACCGCCGGATCGGGATGCACCGTGAGGTCCGGCACATGGCCGGTCCCGGCATCGATCAGCACCGCATCGATCGCGCCCTGGGGATCGGCGGGAATGCCGCCTGCGGCTGCGATCTGCAGATACATGCCTTCGCGCAGCGCCTTGTTCTTGCTCATCACCGCCACGCGCATGCCTTTGAGCGGCGCATGGTCTTCGCGGGCGGGCGTGACGATGGTCGCGGGCATCGTGAACCAGAAGCTGGAACCACCTTCGGGCGCGGCATCAACGCCGATCTCGCCGCCCATCGTGTCGACCAGGCGCTTGGAAATCGCCAGGCCCAGACCGGTGCCGCCGAACTTGCGGGCATGGCTGGCATCGGCCTGCACGAATTCCTGGAAGATTTCCTGGCGCTTGGCGGGCGGCACGCCCACGCCGGTGTCGCGCACTTCAAAGCGCAGGAAGGGCGTCCCGTTTTGCGCGATGGTTTTGACTTCGACGCAGACGCCGCCTTTTTCGGTGAACTTGACGGCATTGCCCATCAGGTTGGTGATCACCTGACGCAGGCGGCCTTCATCGGCCAGGATCTTCAGCGGCACGTCGGGCGCGATGATGGTGGTGACTTCCACGCCCTTGGCCTGGCCGCGCGGGCACAGAAGCTCGGTGACGTTGCACAGCATGGTGCGCAGGTCGACCTCGTCCTCGTCCAGGTGCAGCATGCCGGCTTCGATCTTGGAGAAGTCCAGGATATCGCCGATCAAGGTCAGCAGTGCTTCGCCCGACTGGGTGATGGCTTCCGCATAGGTGCGCTGCTCAGGTCGCAGCTCCGTCTCCAACAGAAGACGCCCCATGCCCAGCACGCCGTTCATCGGCGTGCGGATTTCGTGGCTCATGGTGGCCAGGAAGCCGGACTTGGCGCGGCTGGCTTCCTCGGCGCTTTCCTTGGCCTCGGTCAGCGCGTTTTCCAGCGTCTTGCGGTCGGTGATGTCGCGGCCGACGCTTTGCACTTCGACCAGGCGGCCATGGGCATCGCGCACCGCGAAATCTTCCCAGGCGATCCAGCGATAACCCTGCGCGGTTTTCACATGCTGGTCGTAGCGCGCGCGGTTGCGGCCCGATTCCAGAAAACTGCCGAACAAGGGCGCGCGGCTTTCGGGATGCGGCTCGGGCGCGAAGGGATAACCGATGGCGCGCGCCGGGATCAGGCCGAAAAGCTGGAAGAAGGCATCGTTGCCATAGGTGAGACGGCTGGAGGCATCGCGGCGGAAGATGGCGTCGCCCTGCGCGTCGACCAGCCCCTTGTAACGCGCCTCGCTCTGGTTCAGCCGCGCATTCATCATCGCGGCATTCTTCAGCGAGGCTTCCAGGCGGCCCGCCACGGTTTTGAGCTGGGTGCTCTGGGCCTCCAGCATTTCCTCGCGTTCGCGCGCCGACAGGATGTTGGTCAGCAGGAAGGCCAGCGCCACGGCCACCAGGGCGCCGAAGCTGAACGGCGCGATCAAAGTCAGATGGCCCGACCACAGGATGTCGGCGATGGCGGCCACCAGCATGACGCCGGCCACCACCCCGAACACGATCCTGATGACCCGCGCAAATGACATTGCCGGACAAAACCCCTGATTTCCGCGGCAATCCTGGCCCGCAGTCCCTTCAGAAACGCTTAAAGTTCCTCCGAATTTGTTAACCGCCGGCCCCTGCGGCATCAAGATTTCCGGGGATAAAAGTGTTTTAAAAACAGACGCTTAGATGTTTACCCCGTCGCCGCCCGGCCGGTGTCACAAAAGCTTTGCAGGACTGTGATGTTCGTGACGGCGGAGGGGTGTGGATTGCGCCCGACTTACGACCTCCGGGGCCTCTTTTGACCGATATCAGCTTGAGCCAACCTGCCGACCTGACCGACCGATCCCAGGGCACGCGCCGCGCCGGCGCGGGCGACACGCGCTTTCGCCTGCTGGCCCTGTCGGCCGCCATCCTCGTGCTGCTGATCTTTGCGGGCGTCATCGGTGCGCTGATCCACGGCTCGATGCCGGCTTTCAAGGCGTATGGCTTCGGCTTCCTGACCGAAGAAGCCTGGCGCCCCAGCCGCGAAATCTTCGGCGCGGTCGGCCCGATCTACGGCACGCTGGTCACCAGCGCCATTGCCATGATCATCGCCCTTCCGGTGGGCATCGGCATCGCCATCTTCCTGACCGAACTGTGCCCGCGCTTCCTGCGCCGTCCCATCGGCATCGCCATCGAGCTTCTGGCCGGTATCCCGTCGATCATCTACGGCATCTGGGGCCTGTTCGTGTTCGCCCCCTTCTTCCAGGCCTATGTCCAGGAACCGGTGATCATGGCGCTGGACGGCGTGCCGGTGCTGGGCACGCTGTTCGGCGGCGTGCCGTACGGCATCGGCATCTTCACTGCCGGCCTCATCCTTTCGATCATGATCCTGCCCTTCATCGCCGCAGTGACCCGCGACGTGTTGGAAACCGTGCCGTCGGTGCTGAAAGAAGCCGCCTATGGTGTCGGCGCCACCAACTGGGAAGTCATCCGCAAGGTGGCGCTGCCCTATTCGCGCGCCGGCGTGGTGGGCGGGGCAATGCTGGCGCTGGGCCGCGCCCTGGGCGAAACCATGGCCGTCACCTTCGTGATCGGCAACGCGCACCGCATCGACCCGTCGCTGTTCGCGCCCGGCACCTCGATCTCGGCCTCCATCGCCAATGAATTCACCGAAGCGACCTCCGAGCTCTATGTCTCCTCGCTGGTCGAACTGGGCCTGCTGCTGTTCGTCATTACCTTCATCGTCCTGGCCTGCGCGCAGCTGATGCTGCGTTCCATGGAAAAGGGGCAGGGCAAGTAACATGGTGATCAATCAGGGTTTGTATTTCCGCCGCCGCCTCGCCAACACGACCTTTATTGTGCTGTCGCTCAGCGCCGCTGTGTTCGGCCTGATCTGGCTGACCTTCATCCTGTGGGAGCTGCTGGCCAATGGCGTCGCCGCGCTGGGCCCGCATCTGTTCCGCGAATCCACGCCGCCGCCCGGCACGCCCGGCGGTCTGGCCAACGCCATCTTCGGCAGCGTGGTGATGAGTTTGGGCGCGGTGCTGCTGGGAACGCCGATCGGCATTTTCGCCGGCACCTATCTGGCGGAGTATGCGCGCTATGGAAAGCTCGCCTTCGTGGTGCGCTTCGTGAACGACATCCTGCTGTCGGCCCCGTCCATCGTGATCGGCCTGTTCATCTATCAGTTAATGGTCGCGCCAATGGGCCATTTCTCGGGTTATGCCGGTATCGCGGCTCTGACCGTGATCGTGATCCCGGTGGTGGTGCGCACCACAGAGAACATGCTGCTGCTGGTGCCCAACAGCTTGCGCGAAGCCGCCTCGGCGCTGGGCGCGCCGCAAAGCTTCGTCATCAAGCTGGTGACCTGGAAGGCGGCCCGCGCGGGCATGATCACCGGCGTCCTGCTGGCCGTCGCGCGCATTTCGGGCGAAACCGCGCCCTTGCTGTTCACCGCGCTGAACAACCAGTTCTGGTCGACCGACCTCAACGCCCCGATGGCTTCGCTGCCGGCGGTGATCTTCAAGTACGCGCTGTCTCCTTACGAAGACTGGCACGACTTGGCCTGGGCCGGCGCGCTGCTGGTCACGGCCACCGTGCTGACGCTTTCCATCGCCGCTCGCATGCTTTCCAATCAAAAACGGACCTGATCCATGGACACCGCCGTTCACCTCACCCCCACCCATCACGTCGCGGCGTCCGCTGACGAAAAGGCCAAGGTCGATATCCAGGATCTGAACTTCTATTACGGCGACAGCCGGGCGCTGAAGGGCATCACCCTGCCGCTGATGGAGCGCAAGGTGACGGCCTTTATCGGCCCGTCGGGTTGCGGCAAGTCCACTCTGCTGCGCGCCATCAACCGTATCTTTGAACTGTATCCCGGCCAGCGCGCCGACGGCGCCATCATGATGGATGGCGAGAACCTGCTGAAGGTCAAGGACAAGAACCTGCTGCGCGCGCGCATCGGAATGGTGTTCCAGAAGCCGACGCCGTTCCCCATGTCGATCTATGACAATGTCGCGTTCGGCATAAAGCTGTATGAGCGCATCCCGCGTTCGGAGATGGACGGCCGCGTCGAAGACGCGCTGACCCGCGCCGCCCTGTGGGGCGAAGTGAAGGACAAGCTGAATGCCAGCGGCCTTTCGCTGTCGGGCGGCCAGCAGCAGCGCCTTTGCATCGCGCGCAGCGTGGCGACGCGCCCGGAAGTGATCCTGCTGGACGAGCCCTGCTCGGCGCTGGATCCGATCTCGACCGCCAAGATCGAAGAGCTGATCGAGGAACTGGCGAACGACTACACCATCGTGATCGTCACCCACAACATGCAACAGGCGTCGCGCTCCAGCGACTACACCGCCTTCATGTATCTGGGCGAACTGATCGAATACGGAGCCACGGACAAGATTTTCACCGCGCCGGATAACAAGCGCACCGAACAGTACATCACGGGTCGCTTCGGTTAGAGGCGGGTGAAAGATAGACAAAAGGCCGCCCCGTGAAGGGCGGCCTTTTTCGTATGTGATGTACACCTGCTTACGAGACGTAATCTTCCGGCCTGGTCTCGTCGTGACGCACCGGCTTGGCCACCAGGTTCATCACGAAGGTCACGCCATAGCTGACCGCCAGGTTCAGCAGCAGGGCGCTGACGGCGGCATAGGCGGGGAATTCGATCCCAAACAGCGAAATGGTGAAGGTCGAGCTCTTGAAGGCGAGCTGCGACACCATCCAGGTGCCGGTGATCAGGCCCGTCGCCCAGCCTGCCAGCAGAGCCATGGGATGGCAATAGCGGGTGTACAGCGCCAGCAGCACCGAAGGCAGGGTCTGGCACATCCAGATGCCGCCCAGAAGCTGAAGCTGGATGGCGTAGGTGCTTTGCAGTTCCAGCACGAAGATCAGCGCGCCGAACTTCACCACGATCGACACGATCTTGGCGACGTTGGATTCCTGCGCCGCGGTGCATTTGGGGTTGATGAACTCGCGGTAGATGTTGCGCGTGAACAGGTTGGCGCAGGCGATCGACATGATCGCGGCGGGCACCAGCGCGCCGATGGCGATGGCGGCGAAGGCAAGCCCCGCAAACCAGGCCGGGAACATCTTCAGGAACAGCGCCGGCACCGCGAAATTGTTGCCGAAAGCGGCGAAGCCGTCGGCATAATTCGGATCGGTGCGCACGTCGGCGGCGATGGCCATGTAGCCCAGCAGCGCGATCAGCGCCAAGGCCAGCGAGTAAGCCGGCAGGATCATGGCGTTGCGGCGCACGACCTGGCTGCTGGACGAGGACAAGAGCCCCGTCACCGCATGCGGATACAGGAACAGCGCCAGGATCGAACCCAGCGCCAGCGTGGCATAGGCGAATTCCGCGCCCAGATTGTTGCCCACGCCCTTGGCCAGCAGCATGGTCTTTTCCGGCACCGCATCGAACACCGCGCCGTAACCGCCAAGCTGCATCGGGATGAAGATGATGGCGGCGAAGACGGTGATGTAAACCAGAAGATCCTTGACCACCGCGATCAAAGCAGGGGCACGAAGGCCGCTGGAGTAGGTGTAGAAGGCCAGGATGGTGAAGGCGATCAGCAGCGGCATGTCCACGGGGCCGAAGCCCGGCAGATTCCATGAGAAATTGATGCCCAGCGCCGCCAGCACCACCTGCATGCCCACAAGCTGCAGCGCGATGTAGGGCATGGTGGCGACGATGCCGGTGATCGCGACGGCCAGCGACAGGCCGCGGCTGCCGAATCGTCCGCGCACAAAGTCGGCCGCCGTGACATAGTTATGCTTTCGCGCCACCGACCACAGACGGGGGAAGGCGACGAACAGCAGCGGATACATCAGGATGGTATAGGGCACGGCGAAAAAGCCGGGCGCGCCCGCGCCGAACATCAGGGCCGGCACGGCGATGAAGGTATAGGCGGTGTAGAGATCACCGCCCAGAAGAAACCATGTCACCCAGGTGCCGAAGCGGCGGCCACCCAGGCCCCATTCATCCAACTGCGTAAGGTCGCCGGCGCGCCAGCGCGACGCGACGAAACCAAGACCGGTGACCAGCGCGAACAGGCCAAGGAAAACCGTCAGCGTGACGGTATTGGGCTCCATGGTCATTTGCGCTTGCTTTCCTGGTACAGATAGACCGGCAGGATGCAGAGCGCGCCGAGGACGATCCACGACATCTGGAACCAGTAGAAGAAGGGAATGCCAATCAGCTTGGGCTCGATGCGGTTGTAAAACGGCACCCAGAGCAGCGCGATATACGGCAGCACCAGAAACAGATAGATCGGCTGGAATTTCCGGCGCGGCGGCGGCTTGTCTTCGTGCATTTCCCCTACCCCTTTACACACGCGCGCCGCCCGGCATCACCGGGCGGCGCGTATTCGATGACAGTTCTTTAGCGCGGCGGGCCGACAGGCTTGCCGTTTTCGTCGACGCTATAGGTGATGTTGGGGCCAATGCCCGACAGGATCAGCACCGCCGGCTCCTTGTCGCCCTTGCGCGAACCGTCCCAATGGATGCCGTCCTTGCGGTCGATCGCCACCGAACCGGCGCGCACCGGATAGGTGGTGCGTTCGTCATAGACGCTGCTGGACGAGGTCCACCAGATGCCGGAAATCACATAGGCCCAGCGTTCATTGTTGTGGAAGTGCGGCTTGGAGAAATTGCCGGGATACCAGCGGTACAGCACGGTGTACGGGCCGGGCTTGGACGGATCGCCGTACAGATAGCAGGTCTCCTGCTTGCCGACCGCGCCGGTGCACTTGATGTCCTTGGGCAGCACGACGCCGACGCGCTTGGGGTCTGGCAGCGGACCTTCGGGATCGGTGGCGAGGGTGCCGATCTTGGGATCGGACTGGGCGATGGCGGCGAACCCGGCGGCGCCGATACCAGCGGCGACGGCCGCGCCCAAAAGCAACTTGGCAACGGAATGCATGATCATCCTCTCCCTTGGTTTTGTGGGGCGGATGATAGGCGGGAACTGCGACCTTTTTAAAGGGTCGGGCTTGCTGCATCCGCCTTCGCGCATGCAGCAAGCAGATAGGAAGAGGCTTAAGCGCGCTTGCCGGCGAACACTAGGCCCAGACCGGCCAGCACGGCGGCGATGGCGGCGGCGGTGGGAATCCAGACATTGTGCGTTTCGGTGGTGTTGATCTCCAGCGGGCCGGCCTTCACCAGCGGCTCGGTCTCGGTCCAGCTGATGTTGCCCAGAACCAGTCCGGCAATGCCGGCAACGATCAGCACGATGCCCAGAATCATGATCGGCTTCATATGTCTCTCCCGCAATCGGATGGGCGATAGCTGCCCGGATATGGGGCAATAACGGGAGGAGCACCGGAAAAGTTCCCTACGCATCATCCGCGCCCGGCTTGTTCATGAGGCTGTTCACGCGATTGGTCAGCGTGTGCGCAGGCCGGACGCTTACGCATGCTCCCGAAAAGTGCAGTTGCAATCGAGGCGGGCAACATCACCCGGCTGGGGCATCGCGTGAGCATGCCTGGCGCGAAAGCGCGCGATGTGCTGCTGCATAAATGGGCCCAAAGTGTCGCGCTGCAACGCAGCAGAAATCGTTGACGATCAATATATTCAGGTGCAAAGTCATGTTGCGTTGCAATAGGCCACCGGTGTCCGGTACGTGCCGCAAATCGTCAGGGAAAAAACGCCTTAACCTCATGAGTAAAGGAGTTTCCCCATGCTGCGTACCCTCTCCACCACCGCCCTTCTCATTCTGGCCGTTACCACCGCCCAGGCCGCCACTGTTACGCCGGTCCAGTTCGCATCCATCGACGTCACCTATGGCGATCTCAACCTGGCCAAGCCGCAGGATGCCGCCATCCTGGCCGAACGCCTGCAGAGCGCGGCCCACGAAGTCTGCGCCAAGACCAACGATGCCTCCTCGTCCGTGCGCAAAATCCTGATGCGCCGCTGCGTGGAACAGGCGGTCAGCAAGGCCACGTCGCAAATCTGGGCCGAAATCGAGTCCAGCCCGCACCGCGCCATCCGCGCCAACCTGATGAGCGTGCGCCAGCAGGTGGCCAGCGCCGACATGCCCTGAGCCGTTCATCTGAAAAAGCCCACGGCATCCATATGCCGTGGGCTCTTCAGGTCTGAAGACCTATCGCGCCCCTGCGTTGATGCGGGCGTGATTGACAAGCGATCCCGCGCGGCATGAGGCTATGCCCATGCCGTCCGCGGATAGCCTGAATCAGGCGCGTGCCCTGCTGGAGCGTGGCCGCGCCGGTGAGGCGCGCGACGTGCTGGCCGCCGCCATGACGGGCGGCCATGACGGCGCGCCGGTGCGCAGCCTGATGGGCTTCATCCTGCACGAGTTGGGCGACGCGACGGGGTGCGCCCGTGAACTGAAAGAAGCCGTGCGGCTGGCGCCGGATGATGGCGCGGCTTGGTTCGCGCTGGCCTCGATCTGCTTCCGGCTGGGTGACGACGAACAGGCCGAAGCCGCCACGCGCAAAGCCATGGCGCTGGGCATGGACGATGCGCACGCCGCCGCGTTGCTGGGCCGTATCCTGGGCAAGCAGGGACGGCTGGAAGAAAGCGAAGCGGCCTGGCGCAAGGCGGTCGGCTTCAATCCCGCATCGCCGCAAGCCCAACGCGAACTGGCCGATCTGGTGTGGATGCGCACCGGCGATCTGGCCCGCGCCCGCGCCGCGCTGGATGCCGCGCCGCAAAGCGCGCAGATCGTGGCGGTGACGCTGCGCCTGCTGGAAGCCGCCGGCAAAGACGCAGCCGCTTATGCCTATGTCGCGGACCACGCAAAGCGCGATCCGTCGCTGCATGTGCTGGCGGCGCGCGCGGCACTGGCGGTCGATCCTGACGCCGCCGACACGCACCTGGCGGCGGCGCCGCGCGACAACAGCATCGCCCGCGCCAAGACCGAAATCGAAACCGACCTGGCGCTGGGCCGCACCGCACAGGCGATCACGCGCGCCGAAGTCTTGCGCAAGGCGCGCCCGAACGATCAATACGCCACCGCCTTGCTGGCCACGGCATACCGGCTGGCGGGCGATGCGCGCTATCACGCGCTGTATGATTACGATCGGCTGGTGCGGCGTTACACGATCGACGCTCCAACGGGCTGGACCAGCCTCGATCACTATCTGGATGATCTGGCTGCTGCGCTGGAGCGCATCCATGGTCCGCTGACGCACCCGATCGGCCAGTCGCTGCGCCATGGCAGCCAGACGATGCGAAACCTGGCCGACTATCCCGATCCCGCCATCCGCGCCCTGTTGGGTGCCGTCGACGCGCCGATCCGCCAGCACATCAAGGCCATTGGTGAAGTGTGTGACTACAAAATTGCCAGCGCCTGGTCGGTGCGGCTGAACGGCGGCGGCTTTCACCTGAACCACGTTCATCCCGAAGGCTGGCTGTCATCGGCCTTTTATGTGCGCCTGCCGAAAGTGGCGAGCGGCCACGAAGGCTGGCTGCAATTCGGCGAGCCGGGGCCGCCGACATCACCAAAGCTGGATGCCGATCATCTGGTACAGCCGCAGGCCGGCATGCTGGTGCTGTTTCCGTCGTACATGTGGCACGGCACCGTGCCGTTCGCGGGGTGCGAAAAACGCCTGACCTGCGCCTTCGATATCGTGCGCGCCTAGTTGCCCATGATGGTTTTGAGCTGCGCGGCGGTGTGCAGGCCATTGGCGGGGCCGCGCAGTTCGAACTTGGCCGATCCGCGCAAGCCGCCGCCGACCGGCACCGCATCAAAGCCGATCTCGTTCACTAGCCGCACACCGATGGCCAGGGTTGCCGCATCGCTGGCCGCCACCGGAATGCCCATGCGCGGCGCGGGCCGTCCCGCCTCGCGCGCGAAGTTGGCATAGCTCGATGTGTTGAAGGCGCGGATGATACGCGCGCCGGGCAGGAATTCGGCCACCATCTCGCCCGTGCTGGGCTTGGTCAGGCCCACGACATTGAACTGCCCGCCGCCGGAATCCCCGATATGGACCTGCACATCCACTTCACGCGCTTCAATGCCTTGAAACGCTACGGTGTAGACATGCGCGACGGTCATTCAGCCCCCAATGCGGGCCAAACCTAGCGGAACAAACGAGAAACGGTAAAGGGCCTACTCAGGCGCAACAGTGACCTTGATGCCGTCGGTCTCGGTGCTGCAGATCACCTGGCACGACAGGCGCGAATTCGGCTCGACGGCGAGCGCCATGTCCAGCATGTCGATCTCGGCGTCCGACGGCTTGGGCAACTTATCGAACCAGCCATCGGTGATGTAGACGTGGCAGGTCGCGCAGGCGCAGGCGCCGCCGCATTCGGCGGCAACATCCAGCCCGCCGTCGCGCAGGATTTCCATGACGCTCCAGCCGTCGCGGCCTTCCAGCGTGTGTTCCTTGCCCTGGCGGTCGATGGCGATGATCTTCATGACCTTGTCATTCCTTCTACAGTTCTATCGTGCCGCTCGCTCGTGCTCGCGGCGTTCGCCACTCGAATTGATCCACCGGATCAATTCGCCGCCTTCGGCGACCGCGGCTCACTCACGAGACACCCAATTTCTTTTGCAGGTTCGAAGACGAGGTCGTGTACTGGAAGCGCAGCTTTTCGTTGGGGCGCGCGATGGCGAAGGCCGCCTGCGCCGCCAGCGCCGCTTCATGGAAGCCCGACAGGATCAGCTTCAGCTTGCCGGTATAGGTGTTGATGTCGCCGATGGCGAAGATGCCGGGCGTCTGGCTTTCGAAACGCGCCGTGTCCACCGGGATCAGGTTTTCGTTGAGGTTGATGCCGAACTCGGCGATCGGCCCCAGCTTGATGGTCAGGCCGAAGAAGGGCAGGAACGCATCGGTTTCGTGATGCCATTCGGTCTTGTCGTGGCCGGCCAGGGTGACGCCCGCCAGCTTGCCGGGTTCGCCATGGATCGCCTTCACCGATGCGACGTGGAATTTCACTTTGCCCGCCGCTTCCAGTTCGCGCATCTGGTTGACGCTGTGGGCCGCGGCGCGGAAACCGTCGCGGTGATGGACCAGCGTCATGCTCTTGGCCAGCGGGGCCAGGTTGATTACCCAGTCCAGCGCGCTGTCGCCGCCGCCGGCGATCAGGATGTTCTTGCCGCGGAAGGTTTCCATCTTGCGCACGGCGTAATGCACGCCGATGCCGTCGCCGGCATTTTCAAACGCTTCGATGCCGGGCACCGGCGGGCGCTTGGGCTGGAACGAACCCGCGCCGGCGGCGATGATCACCACGGGGGCAATCAGTTCGGTGCCGGCATCGGTCTTCAGCTTCCACTTGCCGTCGGGCAGCTTTTCCAGGCCCGTCGCCATTTCGCTGAAATGGAATTGCGGGTCGAACGGCTTGATCTGCTCCATCAGGCGGTTGACCAGTTCCTGGCCCGTCACGATGGGCAGGCCGGGAATGTCATAGATCGGCTTTTCCGGATAAAGCTCGGTGCACTGGCCGCCCGGACGGTCCAGGATATCGACGAGATGGCATTTGAGATCCAGCAATCCCAGCTCGAACACGGCGAACAGGCCGATGGGGCCCGCGCCAATAATGACGACATCGGTTTCGATGGGAGCAGCGCTCATATGGATTTCACACCTAAGTTCGTGTAATCGCTGGGAAAACGTCGCTTTTATATGTAGAAATAGCCAGACTCACAACCCCCGCCTATAACAGTGCTGCGATGCAAAATGACGCTCCCCTCAAACAGGGCCTGATCCCTGCCGGTGATTGCGGCTCGATGACCGAGCTGCGCGCGGCCATCGATGCGCTGGATGCCCGGCTGGTAGCGCTGCTGGCGGTGCGCCAGGCCTATATCGAACGGGCCGCGCAGCTCAAGACCGGTCGCGACCAGGTGCGCGATCCGGCGCGGATTGAGGAAGTGGTGTCGAAGGTGATCGCCGAAGGCCGCAAGGCCGGGCTGTCCCCCGATATCGCCGAGCCGGTATGGCGCGCCCTGATCGAAGCCTCGATCAAGCACGAGTTCGACGCCTTCGATAAGCGCTGAAATTGCTGGCTTAAATGTTCAGGCCGCCAGATAGCTGGCGATGAATTCCTGCACCGCTTCGCCTTCGACGCGCAGCGCTTCGATCACTTCCACGGCACGGTCGTGATTGATCGCCGGGTCGACCGGCTCGGCCGTCGCCGCCGCTTCCCCCATGGCAAAGGCGCCGACGCCGCGCGCCGCGCCCTTGATGGTATGGGTGACTTCGCGCCATTTGCGGGCGTCGCGCTGTTCCAGGATGCTGAGCAATTGGCCGACCATCTCGCTGACCTGGCCGTCGAACAGCTTGAGGATCTCGGCATTCAGGGTCTTGTCGCCGCCGGTGTAGCGGGCCAGATGCTCCAGATCGACGGGGGCGGCGGACATGGCGTTTTCCTGCGAATACCCCGTGATCCTGCGCCGGATGCCGCTAAAGCCGCGTTAATGCGTGCTTTTGGGTGTGAAATGGGCCGCGATCGTGCTTAACATGGAAAAAGACAGGGCAAATTCAGGGCTTTAGACATGGCCAGGACATTCGGGCAGCCGGTTCCGCTCGACAGGACTGTTGAGCCGGCCAACACGCAAGCCGCGCCTGCCGCCCCGATTCCGCGCGTGAAGAAAAGCCGTTTCGCCCAACTGGCGCTGATCACCGGCGCCACCCTGTCCCTGTTCTGGGTGGGCGTGGGATGCGCCTTTGTCTGGGGCTGGCTGGGCGCGCAGGTTCTGGCGCAGCCGCTGTCGGCCCAGGCGCTGATCGCCGCCGCGATTTTGCTGCCGCCCTTTTTCTTCGTCGCCATCGCCGCCGCGCTCGCCCGCAGCGCCGCCATGGCCGATGCCACCACGCTGATGCTGGCCGCCAGCGACCGGCTGTTCGCCGCCGATGAAACCGCCGCCAACAATGCTGCGCGGCTGGCCCGCGCCGTGCGCCGCGAACTGGATGGTTTGAACACCGGTCTGGATGTCGCGTTCCAGCGCATGCGCACGCTGGAGGCGGTGCTGGAAAAACAGATTTCCACGCTGGATGACGCGGGCGCCCGCACACAAGTGCGCGGCGACACCATCGCCGCCCGTCTCAACCAGGAAAGCCAGCGGCTGGAAAGCCTCGGCGACAATCTCACCGATGCCGCCAGCCGCGCCGGGGAAACCGTGGCGGGCCGCGCCGCGCAGCTCAAGTCGATGATGGAATCGGCCGAAGGCACGCTGAAGATGGCGACCCAGTCGCTGGACGTGCAGGCCGCCGGTTTCCGCGCCGCCATCACCTCGGCGGCCGAAACGCCGCTGGAAGCCGCCAAGATGCTGGAAAGCCATGCCTCGCGCATCGAGGAGGTTTCCGACTCGGTGATGAGCCGTGCCGAATTCGTGCTGGCGCGCCAGGAAAAACACCGCGCCCAGATGCACGAGCTGGTGCAGAAGCTGAAGGACGAAAGCGAAGCGTTTGAAACCGCGCTGTCGCAACAGCGCACCGGCATGGAATCGGCGATCGACGCGCTGGGCGGCGAAGCCAAGAAATTCGAAATGGTCGCCGGCGACGCCGAGCGTCACCTGGAACTGATCATGTCCAATGCCGCCACCCGCGCGGCGCAGCTCACCGGCGCGTTCGCGCGCGAAGCCGAACGCTTGACCCAGACCAGCGAAGCGGCGGCCAATGTGCTGGCCGGATTGTCGGCGGCACTGAAGGATGCGGGCACCGGCGCCCAGACGTTGATCGGCGAAAGCGCCGCCCAGGCCAAGCATGACGCGCGCCTGCTGGTGGACGAGGCGATGGCCGAATGCGAGCGGTTGCTGCGCGCCAGCGGCGAGATGAGCGCCGAAGCCGGCAAGATCCGCAGCCTGCTGTCGGAAACCACGCGCGAAGTCGAAAAGCACCTGATCCGACTTCCGGGGCTGGCGCAGGAAGAAGCGCGCCGCGTGCGCCAGACCATGGCGGCCGAAACCGAACAGCTTCTCGACCTATCGGCGCGCACCATGTCGACGCTGCATGCGCGCTCGACGCAGAAGATCACGCCGCCCGATCTGGGCGGCCCCATGAAGCCGCAGGCCGAGCCGGAAAGCGAAGGGCTCAAGGGCCTGGCCCGCAAGCTGACCACGCGCAAGTCGCCGGACCGCAGCGCGCGCGACGGCAAGACCTGGGAAATGAAAACCCTTCTGGCGGCGGCCGAGCAGAACAATGGCGATATCCGTCTTCCCGCCCGCTTCGGCGCCAAGCCTAATCTCGACAACGCCGCCACCTTGGGCGCGCTGGAACTGGCGCTGGCCGACATGGCCATCGACCTGTCGGCGCTGGACGATGCCCAGCCCGGCGATGAGGACTGGAAGCGTTATCTGGCGGGTGACCGCGCCGTGTTCGCGCGCCGCCTGGCCGAGACCATCGACGAAGAGGCGGTGGACCGCATCACCATTCTCTATCGCGACGACAAGCGTTTCCACGATGCGGCCGATGCCTATCTGGCGGAGTTTGAAACGCTGCTGGCGCGGGCGCGCGAAGGCGACGGCGGCGGCCTGCTGACCTCGACGCTGCTGTCGGCGGATACCGGCAAGGTGTATTTGGCGATCGCTTACGCGTTAGGGCGTCTCTAAGCACATCTGTTATTCCCGGCCGAGCGCAGCATCGCTGCGCGAGGGGAAGGGAATCCATCTCAAAACGTGCGCATGTTTCAACATGGATTGTTTGTACGCTGCCGCTACAAACTCCCTCGCGCTTCGCGCTCGCCGGGAATGACAATCAGACGCGTTTCAGCCGCGCCGCGTAAAAGCCATCCATGCCGCCCTTGTCGCCCAGGTAACAGGGCAGGGTGCGCAGGTCGCCATCGGGCGTGATCCAGTCGCTGTTGCCGAAGACTTCATCCGCCCTGATGGGCGCGCGCGCAAACTCCGGATGCTGCGACAGGAAGACCGCGATCTGCTCTTCACCCTCTTCGCGTTCCAGCGAGCAGACCGCGAAGACCAGCGTGCCGCCGGGTTCGACCAGCGCGGCACCGCTTTCCAGAATCTCATACGCCGCGCCCGCCGATATGGTGACGTCGGCGGCGCCCTTGATCCAGGGCAGGTCGGGATGACGGCGGATGGTGCCGGTGGCCGTGCAAGGCGCGTCGATCAGCACGAAGGGCGCCTTGGTTTCCACATCCCGCGCGTCGGCGGTCACAATGTCTGCGCTCAGCTTGGTGCGCGCCAGATTCTCGCGAATACGCTCGGCGCGAGTTGCATCGATCTCTACCGCGATGACATTCGCGCCGGCTGCTGCAAGCTGCATGGTCTTGCCGCCCGGCGCGGCGCACAGATCGATGACGGTCTTGCCGCGCACATCGCCCAGCAGCATGGCGGGCAAGGTCGCGGCAGCGTCCTGCACCCACCACGCGCCATCCGCAAATCCGGGCAGGTCTTCGATACGGCCTTCGTCGCTCAGCCGGCGCACAGTGCCGAACAAAGCTTCGCTGGCGGGCGTCACCGCGTCGGGCGATTTCAGAACAATGTCGATGGGGGCTTCGCGCTGATGGGCGCGGGCGATGATGCGCGCGGTGCCGGCGTCATACTGCGCGGCCCAGCGTGTCCACAGCCAGTCGGGCGTGGAAAGCCGCTCGCGGTCCAGCCCCGACAGAACCGCTTCGCCTTCCTTGGCGACCTTGCGCAGCACCGCATTGACCAGGGGCTTGAAATGCACCGCCTTGGAATCTTTCGCTGCCAACTGGTTGGCGGCATCCACCGCCGCATGTGCCGCGACTTTCAGGATCAGAAGCTCGCACGCGCCAAGCAAAAGAACTTCACTGGTCGCGCCCGCCTTGTGCGGCACCAGCGGCTTGGCGATGAACTTGCGCAGCACCGCATCCAGCGCGCCCATGTGGCGCAGGGTTTCGCTGACCAGCGCGCGGGCGAAGCCCGCGTCGCGCGGCGAAAGACCCGCAAGCTTGTCCAGCCCGGCGTCAAGCGGACGACGTTTTTGCAGTACCCCTGACAGAATCGAAAGCGCGGCCCGGCGCGCCGGTAGCCCAGCATCATTCATGGGCGCTGTTAAAGCAGTCGCCGCCCTTGCGGCCAAGCTTTAACGGGCATTATCTGCGCACTTCGTATGCGAGCGAGGTGCGACCATGACGGCGTTTGATCTGACGGGAAAGGTTGCCCTGGTGACGGGCGGCAATGGCGGCATCGGGCTGGGCATGGCCAGGGGGCTCGCCAGCCTGGGCGCGACCGTGATGGTCGCGGGGCGTGACGGCGAAAAGAACCGCCGCGCGGTGGCGCTGCTGGGCGGCAAGGCCGATGCTATTGCTGTCGACCTGGCGGACGAGGCCGGGGCCAGGGCGGTGGTGGACAAGACGGTACAGAAATTTGGCCGCCTGGACATCCTGATCAACAATGCCGGCATCAATATTCGCAAACCCCCGCAGGACTTCGCGCTGGAAGAATGGCAGCGTGTGCTGGACATCAACCTGACCAGTCTGTTTGTCTGCTGCCAGGCCGCCTATCCGCACATGAAGACGCGCGGCGGCAAGATCATCAATATCGGCTCGATGACATCGATCTTCGGCGCGTCTTTCGCCGCGCCCTATGGTGCCAGCAAGGGCGCGGTGGTGCAGTTGACCAAGTCACTGGCGGTCGCCTGGGCGCCAGACAACATTCAGGTCAATGCCGTGCTGCCCGGCTGGATTGATACCGAGTTGACCGAGACGGCGCGCGAGCAGGTCGCAGGGCTGCATGAGAAGGTGGTGGCCCGCACGCCGGCAGGACGCTGGGGCACGCCGGACGACATGGCGGGCATCGCGATGTTTCTGGCCGGTCCCGCCTCAGACTTCGTCACCGGCACCGCTATCCCGGTGGATGGCGGTTACGCGGCGGCGGCTTAGCCCCAGGGACTTTTCGGCTGCGCGACAGCCTGACGGCGGCCGCCGATCCACGGGCCATTGCCTGCGGTGACAACTGCGGGCTGGCTGCTGCCCGTCATCGCGTTCAGGCGCGCGATGCGGTCTTCGGTGGCCGGATGGGTCGCAAACAGGCCCGACAGGCCGCCATGCAGCGGGTTGATGATGAACAGATGCGCGGTGGCCGGGTTGGCGTCGGCTTCCGGGTTGGGCGTGCCGCTGCGCACGCTGCGCTCCATGCGCGCCAGCGCGCCGGCCAGCCATTGCGGGCGGCCCGAAATTTCCGCGCCAGCGCGGTCGGCTTCATATTCGCGCGAACGCGAAATCGCGGCCTGCACCAGCATCGCGGCGATGGGCGCCAGCATCGACACCACAAGCGTCAGCGCCAGGCCGCCAGGCTGGTTGCGGCGGTCGCCGCCCATGAACATGGCCATGTTGGCCAGCATCGAAATCGCGCCTGCGATCACCGCGGTGATGGTCATGGTCAGCGTGTCGCGATGCTTGATGTGCGCCAGCTCGTGCGCCGCCACGCCCGCCAGTTCTTCAGGCGTGAGTTGTTCCAGGATGCCGGTGGTGAAGGCCACGGCGGCATTTTCCGGATTGCGGCCCGTCGCAAAGGCGTTGGGCTGCGGATTGTCCATGATGTAGACCTTGGGCATCGGCAACTGGGCGTTGGCGGCCAGCCGCTGAACCATGGCGAAGATTTCCGGCTCGCTGGCGGCATCGACCTGGCGCGCGCCATACATGCGCAGCAAGACCTTGTCGGAATTCCAGTAGGCGAACAGGTTCATGGCCAGCGCCATGCCGAACGCGATCAGCACGCCTGAGCTGCCGCCGATCATGGCGCCGACCGCCACAAAAATGCCGGTCATCAGGGCCAGCAACATGCCGGTGCGAAGGGTATTCATCTGTCTTTGGTCTCCTTGACCCACTTCATGTAAGATCGGCGCATGGCCAATCAAGCATCGCCTTCGCCCCAGGACGTCGCCGCCCGCATCGCGGACGCGGCCGCCCGCGCCAATGCGGAAGCTGAGGCCCGCCGCGCCGCCGAGACTAAACAGGAATTGCCGCCGGAATTGGGCGGACGCAAAGGCCCTGAGCCCACCCGCTACGGCGACTGGGAAAAGAAGGGCATCGTCTCGGATTTTTAATCTTCGAAGGCGTCAGCCGTTAACGCCTCCAGCTCGGCCCGAACATCCGCAGGCCAGGCTTCGATATGGGCGGCGAACTCGTCTTTCTGCCCGGCATACAGCGCCCGCATGGCTTCCTCATATCCCGGCGCATTACCCACCAAAGCCGTGGCGAAGCGGTAGGCGGCGTCGCGCTTCTGGCGCATCTGGGCTTTGGGGTTGCGGCTGGCCTCTTCCACCAGCTTGCGCAGCGTCACCGAAGCGCCGCCCGGCTGGGTCGCCAGCCAGTCCCAATGCCTGGGCAAAAGCGTGATTTCCCGTGGCACCACCCCCAGTTTGGGGCGGCCCGCCTTGGGCGCATCGTCGGCGGTGGGCGGGAAGCGCGGGTCGATATCAACCACCCGGCCGGTTTCACGGTCGAAGATCACGGCGTTGGCGGCGGACAGGCTGGCGGCATACGCCTCAGCCAAAGACCCGGACGCCAGGTGATCGAAGCCGGAAAAGGCGGAATAACTCATGTGCTTTAATTACCCGGGTATAATATCATGGTCAATACTATCCGGGTAAAAACATATATCATCCAAGCCTTGATGCCGACACGCCCGAGGTTCATTTATCGGGGGAGATCAAAGAGCGCCGCCATGTTCATCCAGACGGAATCGACCCCCAATCCCGCCACCCTGAAATTCCTGCCCGGCCAGGATGTGATGGGAGAAGGCGCCGTGGCCGATTTCCCGGATGTGTCGTCCGCCGGGCGCTCGCCGCTCGCCAAGGCGCTGTTTTCCATTCCCGAAGTCAGCCGGGTGTTTTTCGGCGCGGACTTTATTTCGGTGACCAAGCGCGACGGCGACTGGAAGCATCTCAAGCCCGCCATCCTGGGCGCGGTGATGGAGCATTTCACGGCCGGCCTGCCGCTGCTGGAAGGCAGCGCCGAGGAAGCGGAAGAGACCTATAGCGAGGCGGATTCCGAAATCGTCGGCCAGATCAAGGAACTGATCGAAACCCGGGTGCGTCCCGCCGTGGCGCAGGATGGCGGCGATATCATCTTCAAGGGCTTTGATGGCGCCAGCGGCGTGGTCTCGCTGAAGCTGCAAGGTTCGTGCGCGGGCTGCCCGTCGTCGTCCATGACGTTGAAGAACGGCATCGAAAACATGCTGCGCCATTACGTGCCGGAAGTGACCGCGGTCGAATCCGTGTGATAGCCTCAGGCATGAGCAATGCCGAACCCTATCTGGCGCAAGCCGATCACGCGATTTCCGACGCCGCGCTGGACACGATTTTCCGCAGCGCCCGCACCCTGCGCCAGTGGCAGGACAAGCCGGTTTCGCCCGCGCTCCTGATGGCGCTGTATGACCTGATGCGCTGGGGCCCAACCGAATCCAACATCACCCCGGCGCGGTTTCACTTCGTGGTGTCGAAAGACGCCAAGGCGCGGCTGGAGCCGTTGCTGGATGAAGGCAATCGCAAGCAGACCATGGCTGCGCCGGCCACCGCGATCATAGGGTATGACCTGGATTTCGCCAGCACGTTGCACAAGCTGGCGCCCAGGGCCGCCGACAGGATGTCTGAAAGTCTTGCCCAGGATCCGCAGAAAGCCCGCTTCATGGCGATGCGCAGCGCCGGTTTGCAAGGTGGTTATCTGATCGTGGCGGCGCGCGCGCTGGGGCTGGATTGCGGCCCCATGTCGGGCTTCGACAATGACGGCGTGGACAAGGCGTTCTTCGCGGGTACCGCGATAAAGTCCTATTTTCTCTGCAATCTGGGCTACGGCGTGGCGGAAAGCGTGCGCCCGCGCGCCGCGCGTCTGGGCTTCGACGAAGCCTGCAAGATCCTCTGACATGCTGCTTGCGGTGGATACCGCGCTCGGCGGCTGTTCGGTTGCGCTGCTGGACGGCGAAAAGATCCGCGCCCATATCTTTGAAGCGATGGACCGGGGCCATGCCGAACGCCTGGCGCCGATGGTCGATGAGGCCATGCGCGGCGCGGCGACGGATTTTGCGGCGCTGACCCAGCTTGCCGTCACCACCGGCCCCGGCACTTTCACCGGACAACGTGTCGGCCTGGCCTTCATGCGCGGCTTGCGGCTGGCGCTGCATCTGCCACTCACCGGCGTCACCACGCTGGAAGCCATCGCCCTGGCCGCGATGGATGAAACAAGCCAAGGCAGAGCCGCGGTGATTCACGATGCGCGGCGCGAGGAAGCCTATCTGCTGCTGCGCGACGGCGACGACGTTATCCAGCAACCCTGCGTGCTGCCCTTTGCCGATGCGGTGGCGCGCATTCGCATTTTTGGCCCTTGCGCGATTGCCGGCACCGGCGCGGTGACCGCGCAGGAAACGCTGGGCGCCGATTTCACGCTTTCCACCATTCGCCAGCCCGATGCCTTGTGGGCGGCGCGGCTGGCCCGGGCGATGCCGGTGCCGACGCAAGCACCGGGCCCGCTATACTTGCGCGCGCCCGATGCCAAGCTGCCCGGGGGAAAAGTTCTTGTTTGAAGTCCTGCCATTCGATTCCCGCGCCGGCACCTACACACTGGCGGCGCTGCATGCGGCCTGTTTCCCCGATCCCTGGGATGCCGCCGCCATCAGCGCGCTGCTGGTGAAGCCCGGCACCTTCGCCTTTGCCCATGAAGACGGTTTTGTGCTGGCGCGCGCCGTGGCCGACGAGGCGGAGATTCTCACGCTGGCGGTACATCCGTACAAGCGCGGCAAAGGCCTGGGCCGCGCCTTGTTGCAAGCCACTATCAGCAAAGTGCGCAGCATGGGGGCCAAAAGCGTGTTTTTGGAAGTTGGCGTCGAAAATCCCGCCGCCCGCGCCCTGTATGCCAGGCTGGGCTTCACAAAGGTGGGGGCGCGAAAAGGCTATTATAATGGCGGCGATGCTCTAGTACTGAGGCTTCCGCTCCCGGACGATTTCGCCTAACCTTCGGCCCATCATGACCCGCATCGAAAAACTCTGTGTCGACAAAGGCCTGCGCATGACGGACCAGCGCCGCGTGATCGCGCGCGTGCTGTCGGACGCCATCGACCATCCCGACGCCGAAGAACTGTATCGCCGTGCGTCCGCGATCGACCCGCACATCTCCATCGCCACCGTCTATCGCACGGTGAAGCTGTTCGAGGATGCCGGCATCCTGGAGCGTCACGATTTCCGCGACGGCCGCTCGCGCTATGAAGAAGTTCCCGAGTCCCATCACGATCACCTGATCGATGTGGCGACCGGCAGCGTCATCGAATTCCGCAACGAGGAAATCGAAAAGCTGCAGCGCCGCGTGGCCGAAGAGCTGGGCTTTGAGCTGATCGACCACCGCCTGGAGCTGTACGGCGTTCCCAAGGGCCGCAAGCCGCAAAACTGATGCCGCGGCTGCGCGCCACCGTCATCACGGCGGTTTTCTTCCTCATCACGCTGATCGGCATGCCGGTGCAGTGGCTGCTGCTGAAATTGCGGCTGAAGGCGGCGCGCAGCTTCCCCAATTTCTATCACCGCACCGTCGCCGCGCTGTTCGGCATCCATATCAAGGTGACGGGAAAGCCCGTGACCGGCGAAGGCGTGCTGCTGATCGCCAATCACACCAGCTGGGCCGACATCATCATCTTCTCGGCGGTGGCGCCGATCTCGTTCGTGTCCAAGGCGGAAGTGGCCATGTGGCCCTTCTTCGGCACGCTGGCGCGGCTGCAGCGCACTGTGTTCGTCGATCGCAACCGCCGCAGCACCACCGGCGAAACCCGCGACGCCATCCGCGACCGGCTGATCGCAGGCGACGCGCTGGTGTTGTTCCCCGAAGGCACCAGCCACACCGGCAACGGCGTGTTGCCGTTCAAGAGCGCGCTTCTGGGCGCCGCCGAAGCGGTGCTGGCCAATGGTTGCCACGTGAAGGTGCAGCCGGTCTCGACCGCCTTTACCGGGGTGCATGGCCTGCCCATGGGGCGGGAAAACCGGCCTTTTTTCGCCTGGTATGGCGATATGGAGATGGTGCCGCACCTGTGGGAGGCCCTGCTGGCCGGACCGCTGGATGTGGTGGTCCAGTTCCACGAGCCCCTCAGCCTGGACATGATGGACCGCAAGGAACTGGCTCGCCGGGCCGAAAATGTGGTGCGAACCGGGCAGGCCCAGGCCCTTGCGGGCCGGGCTTAATCTTGAATTTCAGCCCCCCGGACCCGATAACCCCTCCCTCCGTATGAAGAAGCTCTTCGTCAAAACCTATGGCTGCCAGATGAACGCCTATGATTCCGCCAAGATGGCGGATCTGCTGGCGCCGCTGGGCTATGCTCAGGCCGATGCGCCCGAAGGCGCCGACATGGTGATCCTCAACACCTGTCACATCCGCGAACGGGCGGCCGAGAAGGTCTATTCCGAACTGGGCCGTCTCAAGCAGATGAAGGCCGCCAAGGCCAGGGACGGCGGCAAGATGCTGCTGGCCGTGGCCGGCTGTGTCGCACAGGCTGAAGGCGAAGAGATCGTGGCGCGCGCGCCGCAGGTCGACATGGTGGTGGGGCCGCAATCCTATCACCGCCTGCCGGAGATGATCGCCCGCGCGGCGCGGGCCGGAGGCCATGCGCTGGAAACCGATTTTCCCGCGCTGGAAAAATTCGATTCGCTGCAGCCGCCGCAGGCCAGCGGCGTCAGCGCCTTCCTCACGGTGCAGGAAGGTTGTGACAAGTTCTGCACCTTCTGCGTGGTGCCTTACACGCGCGGCTCCGAACATTCGCGCAGCCCCGAAACGATTCTCACCGAAGCGCGGCAGCTCGCCGACAAGGGCGCGCGCGAACTGGTGCTGCTGGGCCAGAACGTCAACGCCTATGACGGTGGCGGCTGGAGCCTGGCGAAACTGTGCGAGGCCATCGCGCAGATCGATCAGATCGAACGCATCCGCTACACCACCAGCCATCCGCGCGACATGGGCGACGATTTGATCGCGGCCCATGCGGACAATCCCAAGCTGATGCCCTATCTGCATCTGCCGGTGCAGTCGGGCAGCGATACGGTGCTGGAGGCGATGAACCGCCAGCATACGGGCGACGATTATCGCCGGTTGGTGGAGCGCATCCGCAAAAGCCGTCCCGACATCGCCATGACCTCGGATTTCATTGTCGGCTTTCCCGGCGAAAGCGATACCGATTTCGATGCCACCATGCAACTGGTGCGCGACATCGGTTACGCCACGGCCTTCTCGTTCAAATATTCCAAGCGACCCGGGACGCCCGCATCCACCATGCGCAAGCAGGTCGCCGAAGATGTGAAGGCCGCTCGGCTGGACGCGCTGCAAAAGCTGCTTTTGTCGCAGCAATACGCCTTCGACGATTCGCAAATCGGCAAGATCATGCCGGTGCTGTTTGAAAAGGTGGCGCGCGAGGAAGGCCAGATCATGGGCCGCACGCCGTATTTGCAGCCGGTGCATGTGAAGACCGACGCCGCGCTGATCGGCCAGGTCGCCAGCGTGAAAATCGAAAAGCGTACTGCCAACAGTTTGCACGGAGTGCTGGCTTGAGCGCCAGGAAGATGCCGGCCACGACCCTGGAGTTTCCGGACAACAAATTGCTGCGCGCGCTTTGTGGCCCGCACGCCAAGAATTTCGCGCGCCTGGAACAGAAGCTGAATGTCGGCATCGATCTGCGCGGCAATCTGGTGGCGGTCGAAGGCGCGGGCCGCGAACGCGCCGGCGCCATCCTGCGCGCGCTGTATCAGCGGCTGGAAGCGGGCGAAAGCGTCACGCTGGCGGAAGTCGATGCGGAAATCCGCTTCACCGATGAAGCGCGGGTCGCCGCGCCTGGTGCGATCAAGACCGCATCTGGGCGCGCCGTGCGGCCGCGCTCGCCGGTGCAGGCGGGCTATATGGACATGATGCGCGCCTGTCCGCTGGTGTTCGGCATCGGCCCGGCGGGCACCGGCAAGACCTATCTGGCGGCGGCTTTTGCCGCGCACATGCTGCATGAAAGGCGCGTCGAACGTATCATCCTGTCGCGGCCCGCGCTGGAAGCGGGCGAACGGCTGGGCTTTTTGCCGGGCGATCTGAAAGAGAAAATCGATCCGTATCTCAGACCGCTCTATGATGCGTTGTTCGATGTTCTGGGTGATGCCGCCGGGCGGCTGATGGAGCAGGGCATTATCGAAGTCGCGCCACTCGCCTTCATGCGTGGCCGCACGCTGAGCCGCGCCTTTGTCATCCTGGACGAAGCGCAGAACACCACGCCGGCGCAGATGAAGATGGCGCTGACGCGGCTGGGCGAAGACAGTCACATGGTGGTCACCGGCGACGTGTCGCAAAGCGACCTGCCGGGCGGCGCGGCGCTGGGCCTGAACGAAGCGCTGTCCTTCCTGGAGGGTGTCGAAGGCGTCGGCGTCACGCGCTTCAGCGAAAAGGACGTTGTGCGCCACCCGCTCGTGGCGCGGATCGTCGCCGCCTACAATCGCGGCGGCCAAGGCGTGAGCAAAAAGCCATGAGCGCGATCACGCTGATGGTCGAAGACAAGGCCTGGCGCACCCATCGCGGCCTTCAGGCCCGCCTGACACAAGCCGCCGAAGCGGCCCGCCGCAGCGCCAAATTGCGCGGGGATTTCTCCATCCTGCTGGCGGGCGACAAGCGGCTGCGCGCCCTGAACCTGGATTTTCGCGGCAAGGACAAGCCGACCAATGTCCTGTCTTTTCCTGCTGGCGGCGCCTATGCGGGTGACATCGCCATCGCCTATGGCGTGACGAAAAAAGAAGCAAAAGCAGCGGGCAAGAGCCTGGCCGACCATGCCAGCCACTTGGTGGTGCATGGCGTTCTGCATCTGGCGGGGTATGATCACGAGCGTCCCCGGGATGCGAAGCGCATGGGGCCGCTGGAAGTGAAGATTCTGAAGGCGCTCGGCATCGCCGATCCCTATGCCGCAACCGACACGGCGCCCAAGACCGCCAAGGTAAAATGAGCGAACATCCCCCAATTCTGAAACGCCTCTATCACGCTCTGACCGGCCAGGACGCCTCTTCGGCGTCGATCCGCGAAAGCCTGGAAGAGGTGATCGAGGAGAGCGAGCGCGAGTCGCCCGCCATTTCCGCGCAGGAGCGCGTGATGCTGGGCAACCTGCTGCGCTTCGGCGACCTGCGGCTCAGCGACGTGATGGTGCCGCGCGCCGAGATCATCGCGGTGGACGAAAGCTTCAGCCTGGACGAACTGGTGCAGGTATTCCGCGAGGCGCAGCATTCGCGCCTGCCGGTCTATCGCGGCACGCTCGACGATCCCACGGGGCTTGTGCATGTGAAGGATGTGCTGGCGCGGCTGAACGCGGAAGAGGATTGCTACCGCCTGACGCCCAGCACGATCGCGCAATTGCGCCGCCCCATCCTGTTCGCGCCGCCGTCGATGCGCGCGCTCGACCTGCTGCTCAAGATGCAGCAGACCCATACTCATCTTGCGCTGGTGATCGACGAATATGGCGGCACCGACGGGCTGGTTTCGATCGAGGACATCATCGAGGAAATTGTCGGCGACATTGCCGACGAACATGACGAGGCCGATGTCATCGTCAAGCAGGACGGCGATGGCGTGATCGCCGACGCCCGCATGGACCTAGACGATTTCAAGGCCCAGACCGGCCACGATCTGGAAGTGGCGGACAGCGAGCAGGATATCGACAGCTTGGGCGGGTTGGTGACGTCGTTGCTGGGACGCGTGCCCCAGCGCGGCGAGATTGTCGCCCATCCGAACGGCTATGAATTCCAGGTGCTGGAAGCCGATCCGCGCCGGGTGCGCCGTTTGCGCGTCAAGCTGCCGCCCAAGCCGGAATGAGTCTGGCGACGCGCATGGGGACCGGGCTTCGCGCGCTGACCGGCTGGCGGCGCGCAGCGGCAGCCTTCGGGCTGGGTGCGTTTTCCGCCACCGCTTTCGCCCCCCTCGGATTCTTTCCCGCCATCCTGATCGCCTATGCCGGATTGCTGCTGCTTCTGGATGGCGCGGATACCGCGACCAAGCCGCTGCGCCGCGCCTTTTCCATCGGTTGGTTCTTTTTCCTAGGTCAGTTTCTGATCGGCCTGCACTGGATCGGCTATCCGTTCCTGATTAACCCGGACGCGCATCTTTGGATGATGCCGTTTGCGCTGGTATCAATGCCGGCGGGGCTGGCCTTGTTCGGCGGGCTGTTCTGCCTGCTCGCGGTGTATTTCTGGCAGGACGGTCCGGCGCGGATTTTCGTGCTGGCGGTGCTGCTGGCCATCGCCGAATGGCTGCGCGGGCACGTCTTCACCGGATTGCCGTGGAATCTGTCCGGCTATGGCTGGGGCGCATCGCTGGAAGTGTTGCAGTCCACCAGCCTGTTCGGCGTGTATGGGCTTTCCTTCCTGACGATTTTGTTCGGCGCCTCGCTGGCCGAACTGGCGGACCGGCGCTGGCGCGTGCCCGCCGCGATGCTGGCGCTGTTTGTCCTGCTATGGGGGTTTGGCGCCTGGCGCGTCACCGCCACAACGATCACCGATGTCCCGGGCGTGTCGCTGCGGCTGGTGCAGCCCAACATTCCCCAGCGCGAGAAATATGACCGCGCGCTGATGCTGCGCAACTGGCAGCGGCTGATGGATCTTTCCGCGCGCCCCGCGGACAAGGCGCTGGGCCGGCCCACGCATATCATCTGGCCCGAAGCGGCGACCGGCTTTCCAGTGGCGCGCGCGCCCGGCGCACTGGACCAGATCGGCCTGTTCACCGCGCGAGGCCAGACGGTGATGACTGGCTCCGACCGCATCGAGCGCGATGGCGATGGCGTGCGCTATTTCAACAGCCTGTACCTCTTCGCGCCGGGCGGCGTGCTGCCGGTGGTCTATGACAAATTCCACCTGGTGCCCTTCGGCGAGTATGTGCCCTTCGCGCGGTTGCTGGGTAGCCTGGGCGTCACCAAGCTCACCACGGGCGGCGGCTTTTCCAGCGGCGACGGCCCCAAGCTGCTGGCGGCCGCGGGCGCGCCGCCAGTGACGCCACTGATCTGTTACGAGGTGATCTTTCCGCGCGCGGTGACTGATCCCAAGGCGCCGCGTCCCGGCTGGTTCGTCAACATTACCGATGATTCCTGGTTCGGCCCCTGGGCGGGACCACGCCAGCATCTGCTGATCGCCCGCACGCGTGCCATCGAAGAGGGCCTTGCCATCGCCCGCGCCGCCAATACCGGCATCAGCAGCGTGATCGATCCTTTGGGCCGCATTCGCGGCGCCTTGCCGTTGAACCAGTCCGGCATCGTCGATGCCGCGCTTCCCGCAGCATTGCCGCAAACGCCCTATGCGCGTTTCGGCGATCTTTTGTTTCTGCTGCTTTTGGTTACCGGGGCATTTGCCGCGTATCTGTTGCCGCGCAAGCCGTGATCCTTGTCGCAAGAATGAAATTAAGTGTTTGCGATGGCTCCCGGATGAGGCAAGTTCCCGTCCGCATTTGATATGAGTATTCGGGCGTGGCCAAGAAGCAGACCAACCCCATCGACGTTCAGGTTGGCAATCGGGTGCGCATCCGCCGCATGCTGATCGGCATGAGTCAGGAAAAGTTGGGAGACCTTCTGGGTCTGACTTTCCAACAGGTGCAGAAATATGAAAAGGGCGTGAACCGCATCGGCGCGGGCCGCCTGTATGAAGTGGCGCGCATCCTCAATGTGCCGGTCGATTTCTTTTATGAAGGCGTCGCCTCGTCCGGTCCCGATCCCGAAGCCGCCCCGCCGGTGATGGAATTTGTGTCCAGTGGCGAAGGCCTGCAGCTCGCTCTGGCTTTCATGAAGATCAAGGAAGCGCGGGTGCGCAAGCGCGTGCTCGACTTGGTCAAGAGTCTCGCCGAAGAAGAAGAACAGAAAGTCTAGGCCTTCGGGCGCGAGGCTTTCTCGGCCAGACCCGACGTGCCTTCGCGCGCTTTCAGCACTGCATAGACATCGTCCGGCGTGATGCCGCGGGCCGCCCACAGCACCATCAGGTGATACAGGACGTCCGCCGATTCCTTGGCCAGCTCGGTCTTGTCGCGGCGAATCGCGGCGATCACCGCTTCGGTGGCTTCCTCGCCGAACTTGGCGGCGCATTTCTCCACCCCCGCCGCCAGCAGCTTGGCGGTATACGACTGGCCGGCGTCACCACCCTTGCGGGCGGCGATGGTGGCGAACAGCGTGTCGAGAACATCGGGCATGGTGCGCCAAGTAACACGGTCAGGAGGCGAGGAAAATCCTGTTGACACAGATTACTCTATCGAATAGAGTAATCTGCAACTGGGGGGTAGCCATGATCACCGCCGAACAAGCCGCCGATGTCTTGAAGGAAGTTGCCACCACCGAACGGCGCAGCGCCGAGGCATACAGCTACAGCCAGACCGCGCCGCATTGCTTCGTCTGGGGGGCAGTGTGGTTCCTGGGCTATGGCGCTGAAGCCCTCGCGCCCATCGCGCATCCTCAATGGATGTGGCTGGGCTGGTGGTGGCTGGCGCTGAGTATGAGCGGCGCGCTGGCCAGCACGCTGATCGGTGTGCAGCAGGGCTCGCGCCGCAACAGCAACGCCTGGCGGATGACCGCCCTGTTCGCCATCATGTGGCTCTTCACGCTGGCGCTGTTCCAGATCATGCATGCCCGCGAACTGCAGATCGCGGCCTATTTCCCGCTGGCTTTTTCGGCGATCTATGCAGCCATCGGCCTGTGGCTGGGGCTGCGATACATCCTGGTCGGGATCTTCATGGCGGTGTCGACGCTGGGGGCCTATTATTTCCTGCGCGAACATTTCCTGCTCTGGATGGCGCTGGTGGGCGGCGGCTCGCTGCTGCTGACTGGCCTTTGGATGCGGAAGGCCTGAGATGGACCAGCCCGATAATCTCATTCATCAGCCAGTGCGGCTGAAGATCATGGCGGCGCTCAAGGCGCTCCCCGCCGCTGAGCAGATCGAGTTCGTGCGCCTGCGCAAGCTGGTGGACGCCACCGAAGGCAATCTCGGCGCCCATATCCAAACGCTGGAACATGCGGGCTATGTCGCGGTGGAAAAGGACTTCGCCGAAAACCGCCCGCGCACCCGCGTCAAGCTGAGCAAGCATGGCCGCCGTGCTTTCGAGGATTACACTGCCTTCCTGCGCGATCTGATCGACGGCGCGTCCTAGATGCCGATGCGGGCGCGGATGTCGGCTGGCGTCAGCCCCGCTTCGCGCAGGGATTGCAGTGTGACCGCGCCGTCGCGCTTGGAGAACTTTCGGCCCTGATCATCCAACACCAGCGGGTGATGGGCATAGACTGGTTCGGGCAGCTTCAGCAGCGCCTGCAGCAGGCGCTGGATATGGGCCGCCGACAGCAGGTCTTCGCCGCGTGTCACCAGCGACACCTGCTGATAGGCGTCATCGACCACCACGGCCAGATGATAGGATGTCGGCATGTCCTTGCGCGCAATCACGATATCGCCGAAGCGCAGGGGATCGACCGGATGGATATGACCATGCTCCCTGAAGGTCAGCGGACCGGTCTGCTTTGTGGCCTTGCTGACATCCAGCCGCAGGGCATGGTTTTCGCCGGCCGCGATCCGGCGCAGGCCTTCTTCCACCGACAGGCTTTTGCAGGTGCCGGGGTAGAGCGGGCCTTCGGGCCCATGCTGCGCTTCGCCGGCGCGGGCGATTTCCTGCGCAATCTCGGCGCGGGTGCAGAAACACGGATAGACCAGTCCGCGGGCTTTCAGGTTGGCCAGTGCCTCGGCATAGGCGCCCATGCGGGTGGACTGGCGCAAGGTGGGTTCGTCCCAGGACAGGCCCAGCCATTTCAGGTCGAAGAAAATCGCCTCGATGAACTTGTCGCGGCTGCGGCCCTTGTCGATGTCCTCGATGCGCAGCAAAAAATCGTCACCGCTTTCATGGGCGATGATGGCGGCCAGGGCATGGCCCAGATGCAAAAGCCCGGTTGGACTGGGTGCGAACCTTGTGACAATCATCGCTCTGTCATAACAAAAAGAACGACATCATGGCACTGACCGGTCCTACTTTGGCGCCTGCGCGCCGCCCCGCCACCCATCTGGTGGTGCTGGTGCATGGCTATGGCGCTGACGGCAACGACCTGATCGGCCTGGCGCAGCATTGGCAGGGCCTGTTGCCGACGGTGGCCTTTGCCGCGCCCAACGCGCCCACCCGCGTGCCGGGCGCGCCCGGTTTCCAGTGGTTTCCCATTTCGCGCATCGATCCGCACGAAATGCAGAAGGGCGTGGAGATCGCCGGGCCGGTGCTGGAGGAATATCTGGACGCCGAACTGGCGCGACTGGGTCTGCCGCCCGAGAATCTCGCGCTGGCCGGGTTCAGCCAGGGCACCATGCTGTCGCTGCATGTGGGCCTCAGGCGCAAGGCCAAGCCGGCCGCCATCGTGGGCTTTTCCGGCATGCTGCCGGCGCCGCCGCCGACCGACGCCGCGCCCTATCCGCCCGTTCTTTTGACCCATGGCGACAGCGACCAGGTGATCCCGCCCCAGGCCCTGTTCATGGCCGCAAACCAGCTCAGCCTGTCGGGGGCTTGCGTGCAATGGCATCTGGCGCGCGGCGTCGGGCATGGCATCGACCCCGATGCGCTTATGATTGCGGGACAATTCCTCAATGCCGGTTTCCGCGGCCTGTTGAAAACGACCGGCGAGACACACTGTGTCTGCAAACCGTCATAGCGAATCAGCTAGCCTCTTGAGCAACGAAAGGGCTTGGCCCTAGAGTTCAGGTCGCGAAAGGGGAATTGCCTTCAGGGAATTTCTTCCGTGTTAGCCGCTGCGGTGACCTCCGGCAATTGTCCGGCGCTGGTGCTCAACGCTGACCACCGGCCCCTGAGCTATTATCCGCTGTCCCTCTGGTCCTGGCAGGACACCATCAAGGCCGTCTTCCTCGACCGCGTTACCATCCTGGAAGAGTATGACCGGGTGGTGCATTCGGCGCGTTTTGAAATGCGCCTGCCGTCCGTGGTGTCGCTCAAGACCTATATCAGGCCCGCGCGCCGCCCCGCCTTCACCCGCTTCAACGTGTTCCTGCGCGACCAGTTCGAATGCCAGTATTGCGGCGATCCCAGGGACCTGACCTTCGATCACATCATTCCGCGCAGCAAGGGCGGGCGCACCACCTGGGAAAACATCGTCACCGCCTGTTCGCCCTGCAACCTGACCAAGGGCGGCCGCATGCCAAACCAGGCCAAGATGCATCCGCGCATCAGGCCGCATCAGCCCAGCGTGATCGAACTGCGGGAGAATGGCCGCCGGTTTCCGCCCAACTATCTGCACGAAAGCTGGACCGATTACCTGTATTGGGACTCGGTTCTGGAACCGTAGCTGCCTGTCATCCCCGGCGAGCGCGTAGCGCGAGGGAGTTCGTAGCGGCAGCGTACGAACGATCTATTCCTGCACCGCGCAGATTTCAGCATGGATTCCCTTCCCCTCGCATCGCTGCGCGATGCTCGACCGGGAATGACAGTCAGATTTTTTCCGACAGCTTGATGGCGACGCGGCAACCGGCCTTGATGGTTTCGCTGAGCAGCGTGTAGCCGGGCGCCTGCTGCGCGCCTTCCGCCAGCGCGGTGTCGCGATGGGCGGCTTCATCGGCGCGGAAGTCTTCGATCTTCTCTTTCAGCGCCGGATCCTTGCCATCTTCCAGCGCCTTGATCTGGGCGGCGTAGTGCTCGTCAATCACTTCCTCGACCGCGGCGGTGCAGGCGAAAGCGGCTTTCTCGCCCAGCATGGCGGTGGCCGCGCCCAGCGCGAAACCCGCCACGCGCCACACCGGCTCCAGCGCGGTGGGCCGCACCTTGCGCTCGTTGATCAGCGCGTCAAAGGCTTTCAGATGGCGCTGTTCCTGCTGCGCCATATGTTCGATCATCTCGACGCTGCGCTCCGTCCCTTTGCGGCCGCGCAGCACTGCGAGCTGGCCTTCATAGATGCGCACCGCGCCATACTCGCCGGCATGGTCGACCCGGATCATGGATTCGATGTCGGCGGCGCTGCCGGGAGCGGCAGGTTTGGGTTTGCGGCTCATGCGTGCTTCCTAAGCAGCAAGGCGGTGCCGATGGCGGCCACGCCCAGCGAGAACAGCGCGTTCAACGCCGCCAGCGACAGGCCGAACAGATCCCAGGTCACGGTGTTGCAGCTTATCTCAGGATCGGGCGCGCCTGATCCCATCACATAAGGCTTCGCCACGGAGCAGGCGGTTGGTCCTGGAAATACACCTTCCTGCATGCCGGTCTGATAGGCGCCAATCAGGCCCGTCACCGCCAGAAGAAGGACTGCGGTTACGGCAATGCCGCGCGGGCCTTTCTGTGTGGCCGCAACAAGCGCCAGAACGGCGGACACGCCCGCGATATAAGGCCATAGCGGCGGCGCGGTCAGCACCAGGCCGATCGCGGCCGTCAAAAAAATCACGCCGGCGCCCAGAACGCGGCTGTCCCATTTCCACACGCTTGTACCCACAGCTGCGATGATGGCGGCGGCGATATGGGGCCAACGCTGCCAATGGCACATTTCGCACGGCGGCAGATGCTTGAAATACTGGAACCCTAACGCGCCCAGCAGCAGCGTCAGCGCAACCGCGCCCATCAATCTTGCAATTTGTTCATCACGAATCATGACGTGGAAATTTCTTCCGGTGAACGCGCAATCCGGGCTACATATCACACCTCATCGCGCGAGGCATCACCGGGTGTTTTTCAAGTCCAAGCCCAAACCCGAGCCAGTTCGCCGCGAGCTTCTGAAAATCGACGGCCAGATGCTGGAAGTGAAAGTGCGGCTCAACCCGCGCGCCCGGCGCATGATCGTCAAGGTCCATCCCGCCACCGGCGAAGTCAGCGTCACTGCGCCGTCGCGCCGCGGGCTGGCGGTGGCGCTGGAGTTCGCGCGCGGCGAAACCGCCTGGATTTCCGGCCAGCGCGCCAAGGTGCCCGGCGCGGTGACGCTGGCGCCCGGCGCGGTCATTCCTTTCAAGGGCGTGGCCCATGAAATCCGCGCCAGCGCCAAGGGGCCTGCGCCCGTGTGGCGCGAAGATGGCGTGATCTGGGTGCGCGGCCGCCCCGCCCATGCCTCGCGCCGGGTGGTGGATTTTCTCAAGCACGAAGCGCGCGCGGTGTTCGAGGAACGGGCACTGGTCCATGCCGCCAAACTGAATGTGAAGCCGTCGCGCATCACGGTGCGCGACACGGCCAGCCGCTGGGGCTCCTGCTCATCGACCCGCTCGCTGTCTTTTTCCTGGCGGCTGATTCTGGCGCCCGATTTCGTGCTGGATTACGTGGTGGCGCATGAAGTGGCGCACTTGCGCGAAATGAACCACAGCCCGCGCTTCTGGGCGCATGTGGCGTCACTGGTCGATGATCTGGACGCGCCGCAGGACTGGCTGCGCAAGCACGGTCGTGAACTCCAGCGTTACGCCGCCAATTAGTGATTGAAGGGGCGCATCCGCGCCCGTTAACCGCCGAACAGGCCGCTCAGGATGCGCTGGAAGGCGTCGGGGTTTTCCTTGCCGCCGTCCTGCGGCTCTGGCGCATCGGGCGCGATGACGCGCTCCGCCGAGGCCACCAGCGTGGTGCCGATCAGGGGACGCGGCGGGATATTCTGGCTCGCAGTCTCCATGAAGGTCTTGAAGATGCGCGCCGGCAATCCGCCGCCCGTGGCTTTCACCATCGGCGAATTGTTGTCGTTTCCGATCCACACGCCCGTTACCAGATCGGCGGAGAAGCCCACGAACCAGGCGTCGCGGAAATCCTGTGTGGTGCCGGTCTTGCCGGCGCTGTCGCGGCCCTCCAGCCGTCCGGCCTTGCCGGTGCCGGTGGCCAGCGCTTCCATCATCAGCCGCGTCATCTGGATATTGTCGCCCACGCTCATCACCGCATCATGGCCGGGGGCCTTGCGCTCATAGAGGGTTTTGCCCGCCTTGGTGCGCACGCGCAGGATGCCGAACGGTTCGACCCCGATGCCGCCATTTGCAAACGGCGCATAAGCACCGGTCAGCTCCAGCGGTGTGACGCCGGATGTGCCCAGCGCCAGCGAGGAAACTTCCATCATCGGCGAGGCGATGCCCAGCCGCCGCGCGGTGCGCGCGACCACCTTGGGGCCCACTTCGGCGGTGAGCTGGGCGGCGGCGGAGTTGGACGAACGCGCAAAGGCTTCGATCAGTGGAATCTCGCCCATGAAGCGGCCTCCAAAATTGGTCGGCTTCCAGCCTTTTATGTCGATCGGCGCGTCGTTGATGGTTTCATCCGTGGTGTGGCCATGTTCCAGCGCCGCCAGATAGACGAAGGGCTTGAAGGCGCTCCCCGGCTGGCGCAACGCATCGGTGGCGCGGTTGAAGGTGGACGCGCCATAGTTGCGCCCGCCCACCATCGCGCGGACCGCGCCGTCGGGCGTCATGGCGACCAGCGCCGCCTGTCCGGCATTCAACGCGTCACCCTCGGCGCCCAGCCTGCGCGTCACGGCGCGCTCGGCCAGCGTCTGGGTTTCCAGGTCGAAGCTGGTTTCCACGATGATCGGTTCAGTGGTGTCGGCGACATGGTCGCGCAGGCGCGACACGATCCAGTCGGCGAACCAGCCCGCCCCCGGTGTGCCGGTGACATGCACGATGCGCGGCCGTGTCGCCTGCGCCATGCTGCGGGTCTCTTCGTCGATGAAGCCGGCATCCTGCATGGCCCTGAGCACGATGCGGGCGCGGGTCAGCGAGGCATCGGTATCGGCGATGGGGTTGTAACGCGCGGGCGCCTTGACGCTGCCCGCGATCATGGCGGCTTCCGTCAGGCCCAGTTCGCTAGCGTGCTTGCCGAAGAATTTCTGCGACGCCGCTTCGATGCCGTAAACGCCTGCGCCGAAATAGACGCGGTTGAGATACAGCGTCAGAAGCTGGCTCTTGGTGTAACGCGACTCCAGATACAGGGCCAGCATGGCTTCCTGCACTTTGCGCTCATAGGTGCGGCTGGGGCTGAGAAACAGATTCTTGGCGAGCTGCTGCGTCAGGGTCGATCCGCCCTGCACCACGCGGCCCGCCATCATGTTGGTGGTGGCGGCGCGCACCAGACCGATGGGATCGACGCCCAGATGGTGACGGAAGCGCCGGTCTTCGATGGCAACGAAGGCATTGGTGACGTAATCGGGAAGCTCTTCGGCTTTCACCATCTGACCTTGCGTGAGGCCGCGCCGCGCGATCTGGCGGCCGCGATCATCCAGGATGGTGATGTCCTGCGACGGGCCGCTGACCATCAGGTTGTTCACGTCGGGCAGGCTGGACAGGAAGTGTGAGAAGAACAGCCCGCCGAAGATGATGCCCCAGGCGCCCAGCATCACCACCACATAGGGCCAGGTGGCGCGGCGGCGTTTGGGTGCAAGTGGCTCGGAGTCGGCATGCGCGCTGGACGGGCGCGAGGTCGAATTGGGCGCGCGGCGTCGCGGTTGCCGCGAAGGCGGCGGAGCGGGTGGTTTGGGCGGTTGCCGGGCCATCCGCCAGTTCTAGAAGCCGGGGGTTAACGCGCGTTAAACAAGTTCTTAACGGCATGCCTGGGCAATTATGAAAATCCGGGAGCGACCGCGAACCCGAGGCAAAGCCGAGGGCCTCGCGGCGCGACCCAAAAAAATCAGGCTGAAAGCCTGTACCCCCCGCCCTCGGTCAGCAGGATCTGGGCGCGGGCGGGGTCCTGCTCAATTTTCTTGCGCAGGCGGTAAATGTGGGTTTCCAGCGTGTGGGTGGCCACCGCCGGGCCATAGCCCCACACTTCATGCAGCAGGATGTCGCGCGGCACGGTTCCGGCGCTGGCATGGAGGAATTTGAGAATATTGGTTTCCTTCTCGGTCAGCCGCACCTTGCGTCCGTCCGCCTCCAGCAGCTTGGCCGACGGATGGAAGCTGTAAGGCCCAATCCGGACCACCGCGTCGCCGCTGGCGGCGTGATGGGTGAGAAGGGCGTGCATCCGCGCCAGCAGGGCGGAAAACCGGAACGGTTTGGCCAGGCTTTCCTGCGTGGCGCTTTCGCCCAGCACCAGCAGCGGCGCGCTGAGGCCCGCTTCGCGCAAGGCGGCCGCGGCGCTGTCGCCATCTTCCAGCCCGATAATGGCGAAGGCGAAGGTTCCCGTGCGGGCGGCATGCGCTGCGTCTTCGACACTGCCGGCAGCCACCACCTCGCAGCCTTCATGCTGAAGCTGCTCGGCCAGGCTGGCGCGCAATACGCAATCGCTTTCTGCCAGAAGAATTCGGGTCGGCATGGATGCTTTACGGTTTGGGGTGGCGAAGACTAGCCCGCAGCGGCGCGGCGCGGCAAATCTTGCCGGGCTGCCTGCGTATACAGTTGCATGAAAATCCAGCAACGCCGCGGAAAAATTGCTGGCGTAGGGCTTGCTTCGGTTCGAGGTGATGATGACCTTTGACCCCGTGCGCAAGATGATGGTGGCCATGCCGCCATACGGCCGCATGCGCACCGAAGCGCCCAAGCCGGCGCAAGATCCGGTCACCGACCTGAAGGTCGCCGATGCCAAGGCCGCGCCCGAGGAAGAAGATTTCTTCGATCACCTGTGGGACGTGGTCAATCCGCTGCAGCACCTTCCGGTGATCGGCACCATTTATCGCGCCGCCACCGGCGATCGCCTGGACCCGGTCGAAAAGATCGCGGGCGGCACGCTGTATGGCGGGCTGTGGGGTGCGGTGGGCGCCGTGGCCAGCCTCGCGTTTGAATCCATCACCGGCAAGAGCGTGGAAGACACGGTCATGGCCTGGCTGGACAGTGATGACACCGCCGCCCCGACCCGCATCGCGGCGGCCAACATCACGCCCCGATCGTCGCTGCCATCGGGCGAGCTGCCGAACCTGCCGGATGCGCAGACGGCGTCCAAGGCGCCCGATACGCTGGAACTGGCGCTGAGCGGCGCCATGACCGCCAAGGGCGTGGATGGCGACGTCGCCAACCGCGCGCTTTACGCTTATCGCCGCAGCATGAATGTCGGCGCACTCTACACACCGGTTACGGCCAGCCTCCATTGAGGCTATTCTCACAGCCATGAATCTGATCGTCACGTCTGACGCGGACGGCGCCTGGCTCGACTGGGGCGCAGGGCGTCGCCGCTGCGCCATCGGTCCGGGCGGCATCGCCGTGAAGGGCGGCGAGGGTGACGGCATCACGCCGCGCGGCACCTGGCCGGTGCGGGAGGTTTTCTATCGCGCTGACCGCATCGCGCAGCCGCGAACGGCTTTGCCGCTATGGGAAATTCAAAAAGATGACGGCTGGTGCGATGCGCCTGAAGATTCCAGTTACAACCGGCTGGTGAAGCTGCCTTATGCGGCCAGCGCCGAGAATATGTGGCGCGAAGATCATCTCTACGATCTGGTTCTGGTGCTGGGTTACAATGACGATCCGGTTTATGCGGGCAAAGGCAGCGCCATCTTTTTGCATCTGGCGCGGCCCGATTTCTCGGCCACCCATGGCTGCGTCGCGCTGGCCTATGACGATGCCCTGGCTGCTATCGAACAGCTTCAGCCAGGCGACAGCGTTCAGATTTCCTGATCATTGACGGGCGCGCGCGTCCCGAAGATCGCGGTGCCCACGCGCACATGCGTGGCGCCGAATTTCACCGCCAGTTCGAAGTCGCCGCTCATGCCCATGCTGAGTGTGGAAAGGCCATTTTCACGCGCGATCTTGGCCAGCAGCGCGAAATGGGGCGCGGCGTCATCGTCGGCGGGCGGAATGCACATCAGGCCTTCCACCGGCAGCTTCTTGTCACGCGCGTAAGCGATCAGCGCCGCCGCGTCGCGCGGGAAAACGCCAGCCTTCTGCTCTTCTTCGCCGGTATTCACCTGCACCAGCAGGCGGGGAATCTTGCTGCCCTTGTCCTGTTCGGCAGCCAGCGCGTCGGCCAGCTTTTCGCGGTCCAGCGTCTGGATCACATCGAAAAGGCCGATGGCGTCACGCACCTTGTTGGTCTGCAGCGGGCCGACCAGGTGCAATTCCAGATTGGGAAACTGCGCCTTCAGCGCGGGATATTTCTTCTGCGCTTCCTGAACCCGGTTTTCGCCGAACAGGCGTTGACCGGCATTCAAGGCTTCGCGCACGCCTGCTTCATCCACCGTCTTGGCGATGGCGACCAGCGCGGTTTGCGGGGCAGGGGCGATCGCCACCTTTCGCGCCGCGTCGATGCGGGCCAATATGGCGGCCAGATTTTCCGGGATGCTCATGACCGCGAACCTAGCAAGGCATCAGGCACGCCTCAATGACGAGATGCCGCTGGTGCTGGTGACCGATGACCGCAAGGCCGATTGGGCGCTTGCCGCCTCGCGCCTGCCGCACGGTAGCCTGGTGCTGGTGCGTGGCCGTGACGCCAGGGCGCGCGAGAAACTGGCGCACAGCCTGCATGGCATCGCGCCGCTGCTGATCGCCGATGATCCCGAACTGGCAGCGGACATGGGCGCAGGCTTGCATCTTCCCGAAGCGCGCATTCGCGAGGCCGCGCATTGGCGGGTGCGGCACCCGGACTGGATCATCACATCCTCCGCGCACGGCTTACGCACGCTGATGCATGCGCGCGAACTGGATGCGGTATTTTTGTCGCCGGTCTTTGCCACCACCAGCCACAAGGGCGCCGCGTCTCTCACGCCCGCGCGCGCCGCCTTCATCGCGCAGCACGGCATGGTGCCGGTCTATGCGCTGGGCGGCGTGACAGCGCGCAACGCCGTGCTGCTGGCGCCTGCGTTCAGCGGCATCGCGGCGATTTCGTCACTGCTCTGATGTCTGCAGACTGAGATTGAGAAACACCGCATCCATCTTCAGTTGCGGCGTGCCGCTGAAGAAATTACCGGCATTGCGGCCATAGCCCAACCGTTGCCAGCCGGCGCTGACGTTCAGGCTCGGCGACAGGCGGTATCCGGCGGAGGCTTGCCAGCCGTTCAGCCCCAGACGCGGCAGGCCCGCAATTCCCACCTCCTTGGCGACGCCGTTGCCATACTCTACGCCCAGGCGCCACACGCCATCGCCGAGCATCGCGCTGGCATGCTGGGCGCGCGTGATTGACGGTTGCCAAGTCTGCTTGACGTTGAAGGCATAGGCGTTGCTCTGCCGCCAGGCGCCACCCAGCGATGCGGTAAGCTCTTCGGTCAGCGGATAGTCCACTCGCAAACCGAATCCGAAATCGCTGGTGCCTTGCTGGCCCGGCAGCTTGCGCTCGCCGCGACTCTCGGACACCGCCGCCGATGCGGCGATGCCCGCGCCCGCAAACTCGGTTTCATAGCGCAGCGCTGCTTCCCAGAAGGTCGCCTGTCGACCCGGCACATCGGGTCCGGCATCCAGGAACGGAAGCTGCTTGCCTTCGGTCGGCGCGAAGGACAGCGCAAGCTGCGCCCCGAACAGCGACGGGCTGGTGTAGACGAACTTGGCATAGTTGCTGGACGCGCTGACCTGGGTGCGCAGCGGGAACAACGCCCGCACGGCCCGGCCCGTGCCGGGATCGCGATGAAAGCTGGTGCGCGGATTGTCCAGGCTGACGGCGGCATCAACCTTGGGGCCGCCAGCCGCCAGCGCTGTGCCCGCGCCGTCGCTGATGCCGATCTCCAGCGTGCCCAGACCGGTGCGGGCCGAGGCGCTCAGCCGTTCGATCACATCGCCATCGTAACGCCCGCGCGACAGGGGATCGGCGGCCGCGAATGTGCCGTTCAGCGCCAGGCTCAGCCCGCTGTCATAGTCGCGCCGAAGCTGGGGCATGAACAGAAAGGCGCCGCTGGCCTGCGCCCCGCGCCAGCCGGGCTGGTGGGGTGAAAACAGGGCGCCATTGGCCGCGCCGTTCAGGCGCAGTTCGGCACTGCCCACGGCAAAGGATGGGGGCGCCAGGGCCCAGTCACCCAGCGCGGCATGGGCCGGGGTGGCGAGGGGTATCGCGGCAACCAGCACAGCCACCAGCCCCGTGCCCCATCCCGTCTTACCAAAATGCAATCCGCACCGCCTCTAAGTCCTTATGAAATAAGCCAAACTGGGCACCGCTGCGCAAGCGTTGCGCCGTTGCGCCAATTCGGCACCGCCGCTATAAGCCCTGACGGCCCTGTGCCTTTTCAGACCCTGGGAAAATTGATGTCCATGCGAGTTCTGCCTGCCTTGCTGTCTGCGCTGGTCCTGGCCGGCTGCGGTTCTTCCAATGACGGCACCCGGGACATGGAAGCCGGAACAACCGGCATCGCCAGCGGTTCCGCCCGCATGACGCTGGGCGTCAATTCCTTCCTGTGGCACGCCTCGCTCGACACGCTGCGCTTCCTGCCGCTGGCCTCGGCCGATCCGTTCGGCGGCGTCATCATCTCCGAATGGTATGTCGCGCCCGCCAGCCCCAATGAACGCCTGAAAGTGACGGTCTACATCATGGACCGCACGCTGCGCGCCGACGGGCTGAAGGTCGTGGTGTTCCGCCAGGTGCGTCAGGGCAATACCTGGGCCGAAGCCCAGCCCAGCCCGGATACCGCGCACAAGCTGGAAGACTCCATCCTCACCCGCGCCCGCGAACTGCGCCTCGCCAGCGTCAGCGCCAACTAAGGCCTCGCGACATGGCGCGTTACAACGCCAAGGAATCCGAAAAGCACTGGCAGCAGGAATGGGATGCGCGCGCGCTGTTCGCGACGCCGGCCCAATCCGACAAGCCAAAATATTATGTCCTGGAAATGTTCCCCTATCCATCGGGGCGCATCCATATGGGCCATACCCGCAATTATACCATGGGCGACGTGATCGCCCGCTTCCGCCGCGCGCAGGGCTACAACGTGCTGCACCCGATGGGCTGGGATGCGTTCGGCCTGCCGGCGGAAAATGCGGCGCGCGAAAAGCGCGTAAGCCCGCGCGACTGGACGTATGAGAACATCGCGGCGATGCGCGAGCAGCTCAAGATGATGGGGCTGAGCATCGACTGGAGCCGCGAGTTCGCCACCTGCGACCCGGAATATTATCACCAGCAGCAAAAGCTGTTCCTGGAGTTCTACAAGGCCGGTTTCGTTTATCGCAGCGAAGCCGATGTAAACTGGGACCCGGTCGACATGACCGTCTTGGCCAACGAGCAGGTGATTGACGGGCGCGGCTGGCGCAGCGGCGCCATCGTCGAGCGCCGCAAGCTGAGCCAGTGGTTCTTCAAGATCACCGCCTTTGCCGACGAATTGCTGCAGGGTCTGGAAACGCTGGACCGCTGGCCCGAAAAAGTCCGCACCATGCAGAAGAACTGGATCGGCCGCAGCGAAGGGCTGCGCTTCCAGTTCACGCTGTCGAACGATCACAAGCTGGACGTCTTCACGACGCGCCCCGACACGCTGTTCGGCGCGTCTTTCGTGGCGCTGTCGCCCGACCATCCGCTGGCGCAGGAGCTGGCGGCCAAGGACAGCAAGCTTGAAGACTTCATCGCCGAATGCCGCAAGACCGGCACGGCGGAAGCGGAAATCGAAAAGGCCGAGAAGCTTGGCTTTGATACCGGGCTGACCGCCGCGCATCCGTTCGATCCCAACTGGAAGCTGCCGGTGATGGTGGCGAACTTCGTGCTGATGGGTTACGGCACCGGCGCGATTTTCGGCTGCCCGGCGCATGATCAGCGCGACCTGGATTTCGCCCGCAAATACAAATTGAACGTCACGCCGGTGGTGGTGCCGTCGGACGCCGATCCCAAGACGTTCGATGTGGGCAAGGAAGCCTATGTCGGTCCCGGCAAGCTGGCCAATTCGCGCTTCCTGGACGGCATGACGGTGGAGCAGGCCAAGGCCAAAGTCGCCGCGCGTCTGGAAAAAGACGGCATCGGCGAGCGCACGGTGAATTTCCGCCTGCGCGACTGGCTGGTGTCGCGCCAGCGCCCCTGGGGTTGCCCGATCCCCATGGTTCATTGCGAAAAGTGCGGCGTGGTGCCGGTGCCCGTGGATCAGCTTCCGGTGCGCCTGCCTGACGACATCAATTTCAACGTCAAGGGCAATCCGCTGGATGCCGATACGGCATGGAAGGCGACCACCTGCCCGTCCTGCAAGGGCGCTGCGGTACGCGACACCGACACGCTCGACACGTTTGCGGACTCGTCCTGGTACTTCCTGCGTTTCACCAATCCGCACGCCGATGGGCCGGTGGACAAGACAGACGCCGATTACTGGATGCCGGTGGATCAGTATATCGGCGGCATCGAACACGCGATCCTGCATCTGCTTTATGCGCGCTACTTCACCCGCGCCATGGCCAAGCTGGGCCTGGTGCGCGAGCCCGAGCCGTTCGCGGGCCTCTTCACGCAGGGCATGGTCTGTCACGAGACCTACAAGGATGCGAGCGGCGCCTGGGTGACGCCGGAAGAGATCGAAAAGCGCGCCGGCCAGGCCTTCCTGATCGGCACCGACACCAAGGTCACGGTCGGCCCGTCCGAGAAGATGTCCAAGTCGAAGAAGAATGTGATCGCGCCCGAAACGATCATCGCCGATTACGGCGCCGACACCATCCGCTGGTTCATGCTGTCGGATACGCCGCCGGAACGCGATATCGAATGGACCGATACCGGGGCCGAAGGCTGCTGGCGGTTCGTGCAGCGCATTTACCGGCTGTGCGCCGAAGCGACAGACCTGCCCGCGCCCGGCACGCCGGTCAGCGGCGACGATGCTGAATCCAAAGGCTTGCGCCAGGCGGTGCACAAGGCCACGCAGGCCGTGACGGAACACCTGGAAAATCTGCGCTTCAACAGCGCCGTGGCGCAGCTTTACACGCTGGCCAATGCCATCGGCGCGGCGCCCAAGGCCAATGGTTCCGTGCGGCGCGAGGCGCTGGAAGCCATTGTGCTGCTGTGCGCCCCGATGATGCCGCATCTGGCGGAAAGCTGCTGGCAGGCGCTGGGTCATGCCAAGCTGGTGGCGGAAACGTCCTGGCCCAAATATGATCCGGCCCTGACGGCATCGGACACCGTCACCATCGCCATTCAGGTCAATGGCAAGCGGCGGGGCGAGATCAGCATGGCCAAGGATGCCGACAGCAAGACGGTCGAAGCCGCGGCGCTGGCAGACGAGGGCGTGATCCGCGCCCTGGAAGGCAAGGCGCCCAAGAAGGTGATCGTCGTGCCGAACCGCATCGTGAACATCGTCGCATGAACAAGCTGGCTGCCCTTGCCGCCTGCCTGATGCTGCCTTTGCTGAGTGCCTGTGGTTTCCAGCCGCTCTATGGCAACAACACCGCGCCGCAACTGTCATCCATCTTTGTGGAGGATATTGCCGAGCGCAACGGCTTTGAACTGCGCACCCGGCTGATCGACATTCTGGATTCCGACGGGATGCAGACGAACAAGCGCTATCGTCTGAAAGTTACCTTGAGCGAATCCAGCCAGGGCATCGCGCTGCAGAACGACGCCGCCATCACCCGCTACAACAACCGCATGGAAGCGCGCTTTGTGCTGAGCGACGCCGGCGGCAAGGAAATCTATCGCGGCACGCAGAGCGAGCTGTCGTCCTACAATGTGGTGCAGTCGCCCTATGCCACGCTCGCCGCCGAACAGGATTCCGGCAAGCGCGCGGTGCAGGACATGGCCGAACGCATCCGCTTGGAACTGGCGGTCTGGTTCCGGCGGCAGAAATGATCGTCAAGAACCACGAAGCCGACCGCTATGTGGTGTCACCGCCCAAGGGACTCAGCATCGCGCTGGTCTATGGTCCCGATGCCGGTCTGGTGCAGGAACGCGCCGAAAAGCTGCTCAAGACCGTCACGCCCGATCTGACCGATCCCTTCAATGTCGCCGATCTGAACGAGGCCACGCTGTTGAACGATCCGGCGCGGCTGGCTGATGAAGCCGCCGCCATTTCCATGATGGGCGGCCGCCGCGTGGTGCGGGTGCGCGGGGCGGGCAACGACCTGGCCGATGTGGTTGAGTCTTTCATGGACGATCCCAAGGGTGATGCCCTGGTGGTGATCGAAGCGGGCGACCTGGCCAAGACATCGGCCTTGCGCAAGCTGTTCGACGATCACAAGACCGCCGCCGCCATCCAGTGCTATCCGGATTCGGTGCGCGACCTGGCCGATGTGGTGCGTGACGCGCTGCGCGCCGAAGGCATGTCCATCGCGCCCGATGCGCTGGAAGACGCGGTGTCGCGGCTGGGATCCGACCGCGGCGTGACCCGCAAGGAAATCGAAAAGTTGCTGCTCTACATGCACGGCAAGAAACAGGTGGCGCTCGAAGACGTCCGCGCCGTGATGGGCGACGAAGCCGAAGCGCGCAGCGAAAGCGCCTGCGACGCGGCGGCAGGCGGTGATCTGGTGAAACTGGACCGCGAGCTGGAACGGCTGTGGGTGTCCGACACCAATCCGGCCCAGGTGATCCGCAGCGCCATGGGGCATTTTCAGAAGCTGCTGCAGGCGCGCGAAAGCACAAGCCGCGGCGAATCCATCGACACGGTGATGAAACGACTGCGCCCGCCGGTGCATTTTTCGCGCAGCACCGCCTTCAAGGCCCAGGCCCAGCGCTGGAACACCGACAAGCTGGGCGAGGCGCTGGACATGCTGCTGGAGGCGGAAGTATTGACCCGCACCACCGGCGTTCCGGCCGAAGCCGTCACGGGCCGCGCGCTGATGAACATCGCCGCGATGGCAAAGGGGCGCATGTAAATGCTGAAGGTCCGGATCATTCCCTGCCTCGACGTGAAGGACGGCCGCGTCGTCAAGGGCGTGAACTTTGAGGGCCTGCGCGATGCCGGCGATCCGGTGGAGCAGGCGATTCTTTATGACAAGGCCGGGGCGGACGAGCTCTGCTTTCTCGACATCACCGCCTCCCATGAAAATCGCGGCACCATTCTGGATGTGGTGCGGCGCACCGCCGAGGTCTGCTTCATGCCGCTGACCGTGGGCGGCGGGGTGCGCACGCTGGAAGACATCCGCGCGCTGCTGCTGGCGGGCGCCGACAAGGTTTCGATCAATACAGCCGCCGTGTCGCGGCCCGAATTCGTCAAAGAGGCCGCCGAGAAGTTCGGCAGCCAGTGCATCGTCGCCGCCATCGACGCCAAGAAGGGCGAAAAGGGCAATTACGAGATTTTCACCCATGGCGGGCGCAAACCGACCGGCATCGACGCGGTGGAACATGCCAGGAAGCTGGTCGGCTATGGGGCGGGCGAAGTGCTTCTCACCTCGATGGACCGCGACGGCGTGAAGTCGGGCTATGACCTGGAACTGACGCGCGCGGTGGCCGATGCGGTGCCGGTGCCGGTGATCGCTTCGGGCGGCGTCGGCAATGCGCAGGATCTGGTGGATGGCGTGGTCAAGGGCCATGCCAGCGCCGTGCTGGCGGCCTCCATCTTCCATTTCGGCGAAGTGAGCATCGCGCAGGCGAAACAGGCGCTGGCGGCCGCCGGTTTGCCGACTCGTCCCATTTAATCGTGGTTTTATGGTCGCACCGGACGGCGCTCGCTACGCTCGCGTCGCCGGCTCCTCCTGCTGCGATTGATAGCGCGGATGAATTGGTCCTAGGCTCGCGGCCATGGACGACAATCGCGCCACCATCCATTTCCTGACCAGCCGCACGCTGGGCTCGGCCCAGCCGGCCAAGGCCGCGCCCTCGCATGTCTTCCCGGCCATGCGGCCCGAGGAAGCCTTCCGCGCCACTCTGTCCGACTGTCTGGCCCAGATTGCCGCCAATGCCGCGACCTTGCGGGCGGGGCGTTCGGTGGAAGGCCTGCATCAGTTGCGCGTGGCCTTCCGTCGGCTGGAAGTGGCGCTGGGCGCCTTCGGTCGCGAATTCGGCCAGGACTGGCTGGAAGAGCTGCGCAGCCGCGCCAAGATCCTGTCGCACCGGCTGGCCCATGCGCGCGAGCTGGATGTCTTTGTCGAGGAATTGCTGGAGGCTGCGCCCGACAAGGATGGGGCAGGTTTCGCGGCGCTGCGGGCCCGCGCCCAGGCCGCGCGCGATACCGCATGGCAGGGCGTGCAGGCCTGCATCCGCGCGCCGGAGTTCGAACGATTCACCGATGATGTCGCGGGCCTGGCCCAGTCGCGGGTGCCGCTGACCCGCCCGCGCCGCCTGGCCAAAACTGCGTCGCGCATGCTGGACCGCCAGATCAGGCGCGTGAAAAGGCGCGGCAGCACCGCACAGTCAAAAGAGGAAGGCGATCTGCACCGCTTGCGCATCGCGCTGAAAAAGCTGCGCTACACGGCGGAGTTTTTCGCGCCGCTCTACCCGAAATCCGATGTGAAACGCTATCTGCGGAAGGTCAAGGACCTGCAAAACCATCTGGGCCAGCTCAACGATGTCGCCAATGTGCGCAGCGTCATCGCCGGCCTGTTGCCGCTCAAGGGGCGCAAGGAAGACGAAGCCGGCTTGCGCTTCGCGGCCGGGGCATTGGTGGGCTGGTACGGCGCGCAGACGCCAGGGGCCATCTGCCAGGCGCTGAAGCGTTACGCCAAGTTCCGCGAGGTCACGCCGTACTGGGTGAGGTAGCGGCGCGCGTTAGCGCGTGAGCAGGTCCGGTGGACCTGCGAAAGCGACGAACGCCGCGAGCTAAGGCGAGCGGCCGGGTGCGGCAGCACTGAAGTCCAGGTTAAGGCTTTCGACCTTCGGCCTTCCGCCGGTTTCCAGCGACAGCACCAGTATCTTGGACACATCCAGATCGGCGGGCATGGGCGCGTCCATCGCCCAGCCGGTGGCCAGCGTGTAGGCGGCACGCAGCACACCCAGATGGGCCACCGCCGCCGCATCGCCTTCGCCTGCCGCGACATCGTTCAGGAAGGCGCCGACCCGTTCATGCAGCTCGCCGGTGGATTCGCCCGCCATGGGGCGAAAGGCGATGCCTTGTTGCGAACCGGCCTTGATGAAGGCGTCGTCGCCATGCGCGGCAAAAATCTGGTCGCGGGTCAGACCTTCCCACTGGCCCCAATGCTGCTCCATCAGCCGCGCATCGTGCACCACACTCCCCAGCGCCAATGCTTCGGCGGTCTGGCGCGCGCGCAGCAGGGGGCTGCAATAGACGCGCTGGACCGCGAAAGGCAAGCGAAGCCCGCGCATCTTTGCCAGGCCCGCTTCGCTGAGCGGAATATCGGTATGGCCCTGGATGCGCCCGGCGGCGTTCCATTCGGTGGGGCCGTGGCGCAGCAAGGCAAGCTTCAAACGTCAATCTCCACGATCACCGGCACATGGTCGGACGCCTTCTGCCAGCCGCGCATCTTTTTCACGATGCGCTGCGATTTCAGCGCGCCTTTCAGGCCCGGGCTGATCCAGACATGGTCCAGACGCCGTCCCCGGTCGGAGGCTTCCCAGTCGCTCGCGCGATAGCTCCACCAGGAATAAATCTTCTGGTCGGGCGGAATGAAGTGGCGCGTGGAATCCGTCCAGTCGAAGGCCGCCTGCGCTTCGCCCAGCAGCCGCGTCTCCACCGGCGTGTGGCTGACGATGTTCAGAAGCTGCTTGTGGCTCCACACGTCATGCTCCTGCGGCGCGACGTTCAGGTCGCCCATCAGCAGGACTGGATTGTTCTTTTTGGCTTTGCGCGCCGAAAAGAATTTCTCCATCCCTTCCAGAAAGTGCAGCTTGTGGGCGAACTTGGGATTGGCCTTGGGGTCGGGAATGTCGCCGCCCGCCGGCACGTAGAAATTGTGCAGCTCGACCCCGCCTTCCAGCGTCACGCCCATGTGACGGGCATGGCCTTCGCGGCAGAAATCCTGAACCCCGGTTTCGCGGAACGGCACTTTCGAAAGGATCGCGACCCCGTGATAGGCCTTCTGGCCGTGGATCGCCTGATGGACATAGCCCAGCTTGTGAAAGGGCAGCTTGGGGAACAGCTCGTTCATCACCTTGGTTTCCTGCAGGCACAGCACATCGGGCTGCTCGTCGCGCAAAAAACGGGTCACAAGCTGGATGCGGTGGCGCACGGAATTGACGTTCCAGGTGGCGATTTTCAAACTTTGCATCCCTTCCATGCTGCACTTGCACTGCAGAACAGTGTTCAGACGTAATTTAATTGCAAATTAAACAACTTCAATATGTTAACGAACGTTTCTGTCGTCTGATAGTCACAAAACGCATAGCTCAGCATCATTGATTTGCAATACTTGGCTTCCTATATCGCACTGCAACAAAGCAGTTGTGATTTCAAAGGAGCAGACCATGACCAACAATTTCCGCACGGAAACGCAGGAAGAAACCGTCACCAACACCGTCGCTGACATCTTCAATGTCGCCGCCATCGCCCTGACCGGCTTCCTGGGCCTCCTGACCGTCGCCGCCACCATCTAACTGGCGGCAAGCGGCCACCTGGCCCCGGCGGGCATAGCCCGCCATTTTAAGAATGGGGCACATTGGCCAAAGGCCAACGTGCCCTGGGAGAGATCGCAAGATCATCGCCGCCGGATCCGGCCGATAAACGTTCCACGCCCGCCCAGGCGATCATCGCCGCATTGTCGGTGCAAAGTCTGGGCGGCGGGACGCGGAGGGTGAAATCTTCCTCTCCGCACAGTTTCGCCAGCGCTTCGCCGATCGCCTGATTGGCTGCGACGCCGCCGGCAACCACCAGTGTACTGCCTTGCGGAAAATCGCGGCGGAACATCTGCATCGCGATCCGGGTGCGGTCGCGCAGAATATCGATCACCGCCGCCTGGAACGACGCGCTGACATCCTCGGCGCTGGCGTGATGGTCCTGCACCAGCTGGCGCACGGCCGTCTTCAAACCGGAAAAGGAAAAATCGGCGCCGGCGCGTCCCTTCAAGGGACGTGGCAGGTCGTGCGCGCGTGGACTGCCGCGCCTGGCGGCCTCTTCCACCGCCGGGCCGCCGGGATACGGCAAACCCAGTATTTTCGCGGTTTTGTCGAAAGCCTCGCCCACCGCATCGTCGATGGTGCTGCCATACAGGCGAAAGTCTTCTGGTCCGTCCACGCCGACCAACTGGCAATGGCCGCCCGATACCAGCAGCAGCAAAAAGGGAAATTCCACGCCATGGGTCAGCCGCGCCGTCATGGCATGGCCCATCAGATGGTTGACCGCGATCAGGGGTTTGCGCGCGCCCAGCGCCAGGGCCTTGGCGGTGGTCAGCCCCACCATCACGCCGCCGATCAGGCCCGGCCCCGCCGTCACCGCGATGCCGTCCATGTCCGCCAGCGTGACTTTGGCTTGCGACAATGCCTGTTCGATCACGCCATCGACGATTTCCAGATGGGCTCTGGAGGCGATTTCGGGCACCACGCCGCCATAGGGCGCATGCGCTTCGGTCTGGCTGAATACGATATTGGACAGGATCTCGCCCGGACCGGGCGCAGCCCCACGCACCACCGAGGCCGCGGTCTCGTCGCAGCTTGTCTCGATGCCCAGCAGGGTGAAGCTCTTGTCAGCCATGGGGCGCTGCTTTACGCCCAAAATGCTATGCGGCAAAGGCGCTGATCCATGCATGTGCTGGTGACCAGACCGGTGGAAGACGGCGCAGAAATCGCCGCCCGTCTGGACGAAATGGGCCATGTGGCGCTGCTGGCCCCGCTGCTCAGCACGCATTTCGAAGTCGGTCCCGAGCCTGACTTTGCCGGGGTGCAGGCCATTCTGATCACCAGCGCCAACGGCGTGCGGGCTTTGATCCGCCGCACGGCGCGGCGCGACATTCCCATCTTCGCGGTCGGGCCGCAGACCACCAAGGAAGCACAGGCCGCCGGTTTCACCACCATCCGCAATGCCGATGGCGACGCCAGGCTATTGGCTCAAGCCACCGCGCAATGGACCACGCCCGACAAAGGCGCGCTGCTGCATGTCTGCGGCGCCGAGGCGCCCGGCACGCTGGCCGCGCTGCTGGAAAGTGCTGGTTTTACGGTACGCCGCGCGGTTCTGTACCGGGTGGATGCCGCCGTAAGCCTGCCGGAGGATACCCGCCAGGCGCTGGCAACGGGCCAGGTGGATGCGGCGCTGTTTTTCTCGCCCCGCAGCGCCAGGATTTTCTGCGACCTGGCACAAGGCCTGCCCCTGCAGACGCTGACCGCGCTGTGCATCAGCCCGGTCACCGCCCAGGCGCTGACGCGGCCGTTCCAAGCCGTACGCATCGCCGACAAGCCCAACCAGCAGGCGTTGCTGGCGTTGCTGAACTAACACACTGATAATATTTGGCTTTGCGAACGACATGGCGGTGCATATCCACGCGCTGCGGCGCGTTCCTATCGCCAGGCTTGCAAGACGGCGAGGCGCGGCATTCGTGCCCACACGACGCGCTTGCGGGCAAGCCTAACTCCTGTGCAGACTTCGCTCATGCAGCATGAAGCTTTCGCGAATACCGAGGACTTTGGCGGCCCCGATATCGTGGCTGGACCAGGCCGGGTTTCGCGCCCCGGCGCGGACGCGCCCTATACCGGCTATGAGCTGGGCAAGCCCTATGACGAGATGTTCACGCGCGAAGGCAAGGCGCGCGCGCCCTATGCCGCGCTGGATTCGCGGCTATCGACGCTGCCGCTGGAAGAACTGAACCGGCGCCAGCAGGCCTGCGAGCAAAGCTTTCTGCACCAGGGCATCACCTTCACCGTCTACAACGACAACCGCGCCACCGAGCGGATCATACCCACCGATCTGCTGCCGCGCATCGTCACCGCCAAGGAATGGGACCGCATCGAACGCGGCCTGACCCAGCGCATTCTCGCGCTCAATCTGTTCCTGCGCGACATTTATGGCGACGGCCGGGTGCTGAAGGACGGCGTCGTGCCGCGTTCGATGATCTAAGGCTCCAAGCATTACCGCCGCGAGATGCGCGGGCTGCCGGTGCCGCATGGCGCTTACGTCAATATCTGCGGCAGCGATCTGGTGCGCAACGAAGCCGGCGATTTCGTCGTGCTGGAAGACAATCTGCGCGTGCCATCAGGCGTCAGCTACATGCTGGCCAATCGCGACGTGGTGCGCCGCGCCTTCCCGGCGGTGTTCCGCTCCATGGGCGTGCGCCCCATCGAGCATTACCCGCTGGAACTTCTGGCGACCTTGCGCTCGTTGGTGCCGTTCCACGAAGACGTTTCCATCGCGATTTTGACGCCGGGCGTTTTCAACTCCGCCTATTTCGAGCACGCCTTCCTGGCGCGCCAGATGGGCGTGGAACTGGTGGAAGGCCGCGACCTGCTGGTGAACGACAATGTCGTTTATACCCGCACCACGTCGGGCCTGAAGCGCATCGACGTGATCTACCGCCGCATCGATGACGATTTCGTCGATCCGCTGATTTTCCGCGAAGACAGCGCGCTGGGCGTGCCCGGCCTGTTCAACGCCTATCGCGCCGGCAATGTGATGATCGCCAACGCGCTGGGCACCGGCGTGGCCGACGACAAGGCGGTCTATGCCTATGTGCCGCGCCTGATCCGCTATTATCTCGCCGAAGAGCCGATCCTGGACAATGTTGAAACCTTCCTCTGCCGCGAGGAAAAATCGCTCAGCCATGTGCTGGCCAACCTCGACAAGCTGGTGGTGAAGGCGGTGGGCGAAAGCGGCGGTTACGGCATGCTGGTGGGCCCGCACGCTTCGCAGGCCGAACGCGAAGACTTCGCGCAGAAGATCAAGTCCGATCCCGAAAACTATATCGCCCAGCCCACCATCCAGCTTTCCACCGCGCCGACCTTCATCGGCAGCGGCGTGGAGGCGCGGCATGTCGATTTGCGGCCCTTCATCCTGCACGGCGCCGAAACCAAGATCGTGCCCGGCGCGCTGACCCGCGTCGCCTTGAAGCGCGGCAGCCTAGTGGTCAATTCATCGCAAGGCGGCGGTTCGAAAGATACGTGGGTGTTGAGCCAGTAATATGTTGAGCCGCGTCGCAGACTCTTTGTACTGGATGAGCCGCTATACCGAGCGGGCCGAGCACACCGCCCGCCTGATTGCGGTGAAGCTGGAATCCATGGTCGACCAGACGCCCGAAGACGCCGCCGCAAGCTGGGCGCGGGTCACCGAGGCGCTGACCGGCGAAAAAAGGGAAGCGTCGCATGATGCGTTCGCCATCACGCAATATCTGGCCTTCGACCGCGACAATGATACGTCGCTGATCAACAGCCTGGCGGCGGCGCGCGACAATGCCCGCCAGGTGCGCGAAGCGCTGTCCAACGAGGTCTGGGAAAATCTCAACCGGCTGTACTTGCGCATGTCGCCGGTCACGATCGATTCCATCTGGATTCACACACCGGCGCGCCTGTTCCGCGAGGCGCTGGAAGAAATGCACGCGCTGGAAGGCGTGACCTACTCGACGCTCAGCCATGGCGAAGGCTGGTACTTCCTGGAACTGGGCCGGCATATCGAACGGGTGCAACAGTTGGGCCGTCTGCTCGACCTGCATTTCAGCGCCGCCGCGCAGAACAGCGAAAGCGGCCCGAAATATTTCGACTGGCTGGTGCTGCTGAAATTCTGCACCGCCTGGGAGCCCTATACCAAGCGCTATACCGCGTCGATCCGGCCGCAGAAAATCGCCGAATTCCTGCTGTTCGATCCGGAATTCCCGCACTCCATCTGTTTCTCGGTCGACCGCATGACCGAGGCCCTGGCCCGCGTGGCGCCGGGCGCGCCGCCTGCCCGCCGCGCCGCGGTGGAACGGCTTGCGGGACGGCTGAAGGCGGCGGTGGATTTCGGCCAGGTGGACGAGTTGATGGCGGGCGGCGTTGCGCCCTTCATCGCCGACATCACCAAGCAGTGCGAGCAGATCCATAAGGCGCTGTACTCATCCTACATCACCTATGGCGCGGAGACTGTTTTATGAGGCGAATTTTCGTCGCAAATTCGCGGGGTCTGTAATGTTCTACTCGATCCGCCATGTTACCCGTTTCCGCTACAATGCGCCGGTGCGCGAGGCAGTGATGGAATTGCGCATGCAACCCCGCTCGGAAGGGCCGCAGACGCTGCGCTCGTTCCAGATCGCCACCAATCCCCGCGCCCAGCTCTATGCCTATACCGATCACCTGGGCAACGCGGTCTATCACTTCAACATGCTGCGCGAGCATGAAGAGCTGCGCATCGAAGCGCAGGCGGTGGTGGAAATCGGCCAGATGCGCCCGCTGCCCGAACATCTCGACGCGCTGGAATGGGGCCGGTACAACGCCTTCAATCTCAGCGACGATCATTTCGACATGCTGGAGCCGTCAAAGTTCGCGCGGCCTTCGCCGGAACTTGAAGCCTTCATGCGCATCGCCGACCTGTCCAAGCCAGAAGGCGACCCGCTGACGGCGCTCAAGACGCTTCAGCGCACCATCTATGATTCCTTCGAGTATCAGAGCGGCGTGACGGAAGTGAATTCGCCCATCGAAGTGGCGCTGGAACAGCGCCGCGGTGTCTGCCAGGATTTCGCGCACATCATGACCGCCATCGGCCGGGTCTGGCGCATTCCCTGCCGCTATGTCTCCGGCTATCTCTATCACAAGGGTTCGCGCGACCGCAGCACCGCCGACGCCACCCATGCCTGGGTCGAAGCCTATCTGCCCAGCCTGGGCTGGGTCGGGTTCGATCCCACCAACAACATCATGGCCTGTGAACGCCATATCCGCGCCGCGGTGGGCCGCGATTATTCCGACGTGCCGCCGACGCGCGGCACCTACAAGGGCGGCGCGGACAGCGAATTGTCGATCGCCGTGTCGCTGGAACCGACCCAGGCCCCGGTGCGCCACGAGGATTTCTTGAAGGTTACGCGGCCGATGACGTCGCCGACCCCGACGCCCTCGATGCCCGAAAGGCTGTATCACCAGCAGCAACAGCAGCAACAATAAGCGGCTTGTGCCGTGCCTGCGCGCCTGTGATATGAAGGCGCATGACTCAACGCCGAAAAAGAGAGCTGACCGGCACGCTGGAAGTGGATGGTTGGCCGCTGCGCTGGACGCTCAAAAGCGAACAGATCTGGAGCGCCAATGGCGACCATGTTGGCCTGCGCCTGTCGGTGGAACGCAGCGACGAACAACGCCGCGAGCTGATCCTGGAATATCCGTTTCAGGAGCTGCCGGGCGGCCGCACGGCGCGGCCCGACGTCAATGTCCACCGCCTGGCCGATGACGTGCGCGCCGCTATCGCGGAAGGCTGGAAGCCCAAATCGCGCGGACGGCCCTTCACACTGATGTGTGACTAAACCAGTTCGCGGCGTTCCGCGCCCGAAGCGAACACTTCCAGCTCATCCGCCACATCCGGCATCAGGCTTTCCCAGTCCCCGAATTTCCTGGGTGACAGCACGCGGGTGCTGGCGTACCAGGGATATTCGTTCGTCCCCAGTTGCGGCCAGGTGCGGCCCGCGTTTCGCATATGCGGCAAAGAACGGCGCAAGAATCGTCGCATGGACTAAGCCGGAATCAGGTCCTAACGTCGACGTCAATGACGGAAGAAAATCGCCTTGCCATGCTGACATTCAACGCTTGGGCGGATGCCTTCACGCCCGCGGAAATCGACCGCATCGTGGCGGATGGCGACAGCCTGATGCCCGAACGGGTTCAGCTTGCGGGCACGGCGCCGGGTGATCATGTAGCGGCGGCGGAACGTCTTCGCATCACCCACACCGCCTGGATCGACCGCAACCCCGACACGCTCTGGCTGTGCGCACGCATGCAGGCCGTGGCGCAATCGCTGAACGACCAGACCTATCAGTATGACCTGCGCGGCTTCAGCGAGAATTTCCAGTACACCGTCTATCACGGCAATGAAGGCGGCCATTATGACTGGCATGTCGATCACGGGCCGCTTCCGGCGCCGCGCAAATTGTCGATGACGGTGCAGCTCACCGATCCGTCGCAGTATCAGGGGTGTAACCTGGAATTCTGCGCCGGCGGCAATGTCGAAATCGCGCCGCGTGACCGCGGCACGGTGGTGGCGTTTCCGTCTTACGTGCTGCACCGGGTGACGCCGATCACCGCTGGCGTGCGAAAGTCGCTGGTCGTCTGGACCACCGGGCCGAAGTTTCGCTGATGAGCCAGGGGAACGGACAATATGGATCGACGCTGCCCTTCGCGGCCTGGGGCGGCGCCTTCACACCCGCCGAGCTGGACCGCATCGAGGCCTATGGCGATGGCCTGACCACGGCAAAGGCCACGGTCGCTGGCGATGCGCCCCAGGGAAAAGAAGACGACGCGTCGCGCATCTCGCGCACCGCCTGGATCGCGCGCAATGCCGAGACCGACTGGTTCTATGTCCGGATGGAGCGGATCGCCCGCACCCTGAACGACCAGTTGTGGCAATTCTCGATCAGCGGTTTCTCCGAACTGTTCCAGTATACAATCTATAACGGGCAGGAGCAGGCCTATTTCGACTGGCATGTCGATCAGGGCTTTGTGGAAGTGCCGCGCAAACTGTCCTTTTCGCTGCAGCTTTCGCATGGTTCGCAATATGAGGGTTGCGACCTGCAGTTCCATGCGGGCAGACTGGTGGAAACCGCGCCAAGGGAGCGAGGCGTGGTGATTGCGTTTCCGTCTTATGTTCTGCATCGCGTGACGCCGATTACCAGCGGCACGCGAAAGTCGGTGGTGATCTGGATTACAGGGCCGAAGTTCAAGTGAAGGGCGTTGCATAGAATAAGAACAGCAGCTGGGGGGCATGCATGTCTTTTTTCAATCCCACATCGGCGCCGGTCATCATGCCGGGCGGACTGGTGGCATGGGAAAATCTTTTTACGGCGGCCGAGCTGGATGCGGTCGAACGCTATGGCGACAGCCTCACGCAGGAACGGGCGGAGCTGCAGGCCAAGGCTTCGGGGCGCGACAGCATTCGCATCACGCGGGTGGCCTGGTTTCCGCGCAACCCGCAGACCGAAAGTTTCTATGCCCGCATGGAAGAAGTGGTGCTGCGGATCAATGCGCAGTTCTTTCGGTACGACCTGTCGGGCGTAGTGACATTTCAGTACGCTTTCTATGACGGCACCGAAGGCGGCCACTTTGATTGGCACAAGGATTATGGCCGCGATTATGGCGCCCCCGATCAGGAACCTCGCAAATTGTCGCTAAGCGTACAGTTGAGCGATGGCGCGAATTATCAGGGCTGCAATTTGGAAGTTCGCGGCGGAAATGAGACCGACATCGCGCCACGCTCGCGCGGCGCGGTCGTGGCGTTCCCGTCTTACGTCCTGCATCGCGTGACACCGATAACATCGGGTGTGCGCAAATCACTCGTTGTCTGGGCGGTGGGACCGGAGTTCAAATAGGCCTGCAAAGCCTGCGCCGGAAGCTCGTCAAATGTTATTATCGCGTCCCGCGACTGTACCCGCGTCTGCGGGTGAGCATGTGGTGTGGGAAGGGGCTTTCACCAATGCCGAACTCGACCGGATCGAGGCGTATGGCGACAGCCTGGCCAAAAGCAAGGCCGATCTGTCGGGTTATCGCGCGCAATACGATTCCATCCGCGTCACCCAGGTTGCCTGGATCGAGCGCAATCCCGACACCGCCTGGCTGTATCACCGGGTGGAGGAAATCGTGCTGCGGCTGAACGAGCAGTTCTTCCGCTACGAACTGTACGCCCTGTCGGAAAGCTTTCAGTACACCGTCTATGACGGCGCCAAAGGGGGGCACTTCGATTGGCACAAGGATCACGGCAACGCGCAGGAAGCACCGCGCAAGATTTCGCTCAGCCTGCAACTGTCGGATGAAGATGCCTATCGCGGTTGCGATCTGGAAATTCATGGCGACTGGCGGCAGGCCGCGCCCCGCAAGCGCGGAACACTGATCGCTTTCCCGTCATTTATGCTGCATCGTGTAACCCCTATCGAGGCCGGCATCCGCAAGTCGCTGGTGATCTGGGCCGCAGGTCCGGAGTTTCGATGACTGTGTCAGCACCATTGGTTCAGGGGCCTTTCGTGGCCTGGGAAGGCGCGCTTTCACCCTCTGAAGTGGATGCGATTGTCACCTATGGCGATGCGCTGCTGCACAGCAAGGGCACGATCGAAGGCAAGAGCGATACGATCGAGACGGTGCGGATCACCGATCTGGCCTGGATCGAACACGGCCCCGAGACACAGAAATTCTATGAGCGGCTCGCCCAGATCGTGCAGCGGCTCAATACCGACTTCTACCGCTTCGACCTGACGGGATTGGAGAACCTGCAATACACCATCTATGACGGGCGGCAGGGCGGCCATTACGACTGGCACATCGATTTCGGGCACAAGAATTTCAAGCCGCGCAAGATTTCCCTCAGCGTCCAGCTCAGTGATCCGGCCGATTACGAGGGCTGCGAGCTGCAGTTCCAGATCGACAGCCTACCGGTCACCGCCCCGCGCAGCCGCGGCACCGTGATCGCCTTTCCGTCCTTCTTCCTGCACCGGGTCACCCCGGTGACCCGGGGGGTGCGAAAGTCGCTGGTGCTCTGGGCCACGGGGCCTGATTTCCGCTAACGCCTTCAAATGCATGGACAGGGGGGGCAGGGCTTCCTATTTTCCCGCCATGATCCGCAAACGCCCCGCTTTGCTCTGCATTCTCGACGGCTGGGGCTGGCGCGCCGACCCCGCCCCGGACAATGCCATCGCCCAGGGTTCCACACCCAACTACACCCGGCTCCTGGCCACCTGTCCGCATGCCCTGCTGGAAACCAGCGGCAATGCCGTGGGCCTGCCCAAGGGCCAGATGGGCAATTCCGAAGTCGGTCACATGAATATCGGCGCCGGCCGCATCGTGGCGCAGGATCTGCCGCGCATCGACGTCGCCATCGAAGATGGCAGCCTGGCGCGGCGCCCCGTGCTGCTCGCGCTGATTGATAAAGCCAAAAGCGCCCAGCGCGCGGTCCACATCATGGGCCTGATGTCGCCCGGCGGCGTGCATTGCCATCAGGATCACATGGCCGCGCTGGTGAAGATCGCCAGCGCGGCGGGCGTGCCGGTGTTCGTGCATGCCTTTCTGGACGGACGCGACACCCCGCCCAAAAGCGCCGGCGGCTTCGTTGCCAAGTTCCTGTCCGACATTGCCGGTCTGGCGGGCGTTCGTCTGGCGACCTTGTCAGGACGCTTCTACGCCATGGACCGCGACCAGCGCTGGGACCGGGTGGAAAAATGTACCAACGCCATCATCGATGCCTCGGCGCGCCGGTTTGACGATGCGGGCGCGGCCATCGAGTCGTCCTACGCCGAAGACATTACCGACGAATTTCTGGTTCCCTGCGTGCTGGGCGACTATGCGGGGGTGGAAGATGGCGACGTGTTGCTGTTCGCCAATTTCCGCGCTGATCGCGCGCGCGAGATTTCCGCGGCCTTGCTGGACAAGGGCTTTGACGGTTTTTCCCGCGCGAGAGTGCCGCAGTTCGGCGCGGCGGCGGGGCTGACCGAATATTCCGAACATCTCAAGACGCTGATGGCTTCGGTGTTCCCGCCCGAAGACGTGCGCGAAACGCTGGGCGAGGTGGTGTCGCGGCAGGGGCTGAAGCAGTTGCGCATCGCCGAGACCGAGAAATACGCACATGTCACCTTCTTTCTGAATGGCGGGCGCGAGCAGGTGTTCGACGGCGAGGACCGCATCCTGGTGCCCAGCCCCAAGGTGGCGACCTACGACCACAAGCCGGAAATGAGCGCCTATGAAGTCACCGAAAAACTGGAAGAGGCGATTGCCGGCGGCAAATACGATCTGATCGTCTGCAACTACGCCAATCCCGACATGGTCGGACATACCGGCATCATGAGCGCGGCCATCAAGGCGGTGGACACGATCGATGTGTGTCTGGGCCGGTTGATCACGGCTTTGGATAAAGCGGGCGGCGTGATGCTGCTCACCGCCGATCACGGCAATATCGAAATGATGGTCGATCCCGCCAGCGCCGAGCCTTACACGGCGCACACCACGCTGGACGTGCCGGTGATCGCGTATGGCGTGGACGGCACGCTCACCAACGGACGGCTGGCCGATGTCGCGCCGACGCTGCTGGATATGATGGGCCTCTCCCAGCCCGCGGCGATGAGCGGGCATTCCTTGCTGGTCAAAGGCGCGTGAAGGCCGGGCTTCCCTTTTTTCTTGCCGCCGTCCTGCTGACGCCGACTTGCGCCGCGCTGGCCCAGAAACCCAAAAAGGTGATGGCGCCCATCCGGCCCACGCCGCGTCCGGCTTTGCGCAGCGATATTCGCAGTGATGTGCGTGAAATTCCGCTCGACCTGTCACGCGCCCTGCCGGGCAAGACGCTGGCGACACTGCCGTCCACGGCGCAGCAACTGCAAAGCCTGTCGTCGGAACTGAAGCAGGGTCAGCCGCAACTGGCCAGCGCCAAAGTGAAGAGCGATGCGCTGGCGGCCGAGGCGCTGGAGCTGCGCCGCCGCCTGATCGCCACCGCCGCGCGGATCGAGGGACTGGAACGCGCCCGCATCGACGCGGATGTACAGATCGAGAAACTGGAAGCGGAAAACAAGCGCCTCAGCGCCGGCTTCGCAAACGACCGCGTGGCGGTGACCAAATTGCTGGCGGTGCTGCAACGCCTGCAGCACGACATGCCGCCGGCGCTGGCGATGCATCCGGGTGACGCGCTGGGGGCCGCGCGGGGCGCCATGCTGATCGGCTCGTCGCTGCCATCGGTCTATGCCCAGGCCGCCAGCCTGTCGCGCCGTATCGATGGCCTGAAGCGCAGCCGCGCGGCGCTGGAACAGCAGCGCCACCAGGCCGCCGATACCGGACGGCGCTTAACCATCGCGCGCGGCGAACTGGACACGCTTTTGATCCAGAAAGAGAAGGAAGCGGCGGGCGCGGCCGAGGCCTATGGCAGCCTGAAAGCCCAGTTGGCGGTGATCGCCCGCGAAGCGGCCGACTTCCAGGCGCTGGCAGCAAGGGTGCGCAGCCTGCGCCAGAATGGAACCCCCGACCAGAGCGTGGTCTTTGTGACAGCGGCGAATGGCGGTTCCGCCGGGGGGCTGGCCAAAAACTCGCTTATGGAGCCGGTGGTCGGAACCGTGGTCAGCGGCGGGAACACGGCCAGTCCCGGCCTTTCCTATGCAACCCGGGCCGGCGCCCAGGTGATTACGCCGTCCGACGGCAAGGTTCTTTTCGCGGGCCCTTACCATAAGATGGGACAAGTCTTGATCCTGGAAATCACCACCGGCTACGATGTGGTCCTGGCGGGACTGGGACGCGTGACGGTAAAGCCGAACGATCAATTGCTGGCAGGCGAGCCGGTTGGAACCATGCCCGCCCAAGGATCGGACAACCGGCTGTATTTTGAGTTACGTCACGGCGGTCATGGCCAGAATCCCGCGCCATGGTTGAAGTTGAATCTGCGCCCCGCAGTTGGAAAGGCGAACGGCACATGAATAAGTTTGCATTGGTCAGTCTGGGTCTGGTCGGCGGTTTCGCCGTGGCCCTGGTTGCGCTGCCCGAAGCCAAGGGCGCCAACGATGCCAGCGCATACGGCCAGCTCGACCTGTTCAGCGACGCCTTCGAACGCGTGCGCGCCAATTATGTGCGTCCGGTCAAGGACAGCGAACTGATCGACGCCGCCATCCAGGGCATGGTGTCCAATCTCGATCCCCATTCCAGCTACATGGACGCCAAGTCGTATGGCGACATGCAGATCACCACCAAGGGCCAGTTCGGCGGCGTCGGCATCGAAGTCACGCAGGAAGACGGGCTGATCAAGGTCATCTCGCCGATCGACGGCACGCCCGCCAGCCGCGCGGGCATCAAGTCGGGCGACCGCATCGCCGGCATCGATGGCGGTTCGATCCAGGGCCTGCCGCTGAATGAAGCGATCGACAAGATGCGCGGCCCGGCGGGCAGCAAGATCACGCTGACCATCCTGCGCGAAGGCGAAAAGAAGCCGTTTGACGTGACGCTGGTGCGCGCCATCGTGCGCGTCGATGCCGCCGCGTTCCGCCGCGAAGGCGATATCGGCTATGTGCGCATGCCCGGTTTCAACGAACAGACCGCTGATGGCCTGCAACGCGCGGTGCGCGAACTGAAGAAGCAGATCGGTCCCGGCATCAAGGGTTATGTGCTGGACCTGCGCAACAATCCGGGCGGTCTCTTGGATCAAGCCATTCAAGTGTCGGATGACTTCCTGGGCACCGGCGAGATCGTGTCGACGCGCGGCCGCCGCAGCGAAGATACCCAGCGCTATGATGCCAAGGGCGGCGACATCGCCGAGGGCAAGCCGATCGTGATCCTGATCAATGCCGGCAGCGCCAGCGCGTCGGAAATCGTTGCGGGCGCCTTGCAGGACCACAAGCGCGCCACCGTCATCGGCCTGACCAGCTTTGGCAAGGGTTCGGTGCAGACCATCATCCCGCTGGGCGAAGGCCGCGGCGCGCTGCGCCTGACCACGGCGCGCTATTTCACGCCGTCGGGTCATTCGATCCAGGCGCAAGGCATCGTGCCGGACATCCAGGTGGCGCAGGGCGACGAAGCCAATGTGCCCAAGCTGGCGCGCGGATCGGAAGCCGACCTGCGCGGCCATCTGTCGGGCGAACCGGTGCCGGCCAAGCGCGCCAACGCGCCGGTGATCAAGCCGGCGGCGGGCACCAAGTATGACGACTTCCAGCTTGCCTATGCGCTGGACCTGCTGCGCGGCAAGATGACGGTGGCCTCGGTCACCACGCCGCCGCCGGCCAAGACCGCCAACGCCGCCACCCCGGCCCGCTAAACTTTAAACGAAAACACAGGCCCGCCTCCCCTTCGTGCGCGCAGCGCACAAGAGGGGGAGGTGGTTTCAGCGTGCGAAGCGAAGCTTCGCGGAAGCTGAAACCGGAGAGGGTCATTAACAGAATTAACCCTTACCTAACCATGCCCGTTCATAAATAGGCGCATGGCTGCTGCTGTCGATTCCGCAGAAGGGTTTGCCGTGTCCAAGTCCGGGCGCGCTTTGGCGTTCGCCTGCTCTTTCACCGCCTGCCTGTTCGCCGCGGGAATCCTGGCGATAACACTGTTCGGCCGCCCCGCCGCGCCCGGCATTTCGCTGGAACTGGGTGAAAGCGCCGATGCGCACGGCCCGGCTGCGGCCCAGGCCGCCGGTCCCGCCGCCGCCGCGACATCCCAAACGCTTGCCGCGCCCGCCGCCGTGACCCAGCCGATCTATGCCGGCAAGGCGCTGCTGGCCGATCCGGCGCTGATCGAGAATACGCCTTCGGGTCCGCTGCCCCGTATCGCCGATGACGGGCGCAAGCCGATGACCGCTTATGCGGCACCCGCGGCTGCCGGAAAATTCAAGATCGCCATCGTGGTCAGCGGGTTGGGCGTTTCGGCCACCGCCACCAAGGCCGCGCTGGATAATCTGCCGGCGGGCGTCACGCTGGGCTTTGCGCCTTATGCGGCCGATGTCGGCGAATGGGTGACGCAGGCGCGTGGCCGCGGCCATGAAGTTCTGCTCCAGGTGCCGATGGAGCCGTTCGATTTCCCCGACAGCGATCCTGGCCCGCACACCTTGCGCGCCGGCCAGGATGAAGCCGCCAACCTGCAAAGGCTTTCCTGGGCGCTGTCGCGCTTCACCGGCTATGCCGGGGTGACCAATCTGCTGGGCCAGCGCTTCCTGTCCGACAGTTCGGCGCTGTCCCCGGCTTTGACCTATCTGGGCCGCCGTGGCCTGTACTTCTTCGACAATGGCGCTGCCACCCAGTCGGTCGCGCCCAGTGTGGCCGCGCAGGTCGGCCTGCCGGCGGTGCAAAGCAACGCCACGCTTGACGGCATCCAGACCGCGCTGGAAA